>Ga0123355_10001311_pt1 | contig 34738 bp, 34 predicted proteins | sample TergutEmb28metaG_3_FD_89872 | JGI IMG/M metagenome (GOLD analysis project Ga0123355, IMG submission 89872) | Embiratermes neotenicus P1 segment gut microbial communities from Petit-Saut dam, French Guiana - Emb289 P1 | ecosystem: Host-associated > Arthropoda: Insects > Digestive system > Gut ...
ACAAGGGTGATTTCAATTGTTTCTTCCTCAGCTGCACATGATGCGACCATTCCCACGATCATCACAAGTGCCAATAGAATTGCAAATAGTTTCTTCATTATTTTCCTCCATTTTGAGTAATTTTATTTATAATAAGAGCTTTACAGCTCGAATTACCTACTACAACTATTATCGTATATTGTATAAAAATTATGACTGTTAAACTTATTTATCTCACCAAAACAAAACAACTTTTCTACCTCTACTTAATGCTATTTCACATACGAACAAGCGTATCAATCAGCCAACAAACTATGTCAGCATCTTTTCAATGTTTCTGTATGCGTTAACTACCGTAGAAGTAAAAAAGTTCATTTCAATCTATATGTCAGATTTTAGCACATATGATTAACAAATGTCAAGAGAAAACGTTTTCGATTAGCTAAGTTGCATCAAGCATATTTGGTGCTAAAACAATGTTCAAACTACGTTCATCATTGTGCAGTGAATTGTGTACATTAGCTGATAAAGTTAACTATTTTTTCTTGCGTCCGAATAGTCCCGGGCGTGGGGCTCTCATATCATTTAATTCTTGTTCAAGAAGTCTTATGCTATCCGCTGATGGATACTCACATCTTTCATCAATATATGCATCAGCAATGACCAAGGCGAGATATAAGGGTGTTTCAGAAGGCTTTAGCAGTTGCTCATGCCCTCTGATCACATTTATCATGTGATCAACAGCTTCTTCTTGAGTTTCTGAATTTGTGAGGGCCTTATCATATAACTCCTTGCATGTAAGAAAGGCCGTAAGACATACAGGCATATATGCCTTTGGAACAAGCTCTTTAATTAAAGCACTTAAATTATCTCTTTGCAAATCACCATAAGGGAATGCCCATTCAGCGTATTCTTTCGCTTCTCTATCTCTTTGTTCCTTGCTCTTAAATTGAAACATCTTAATATCACCAAGTGCCATAATTTAACTTCTCCTTTTCCTATCTATACATATATTCTTGGAAGTCTGCTTGCCAGTCCTGTTAAAACATCGTTTGTAATAGTACCTGCGATTTCGGCAACTTCTTCACAACGAATCTCATGTTCGCCATCTTTTCCTATAAGTGTAATAGTATCTCCTGCTTGTACATGCTCAACACTCGTAACATCCAGCATGAGCATATCCATGCATATGCGTCCAACAATTGGAACCTTCTGCCCGTGTACAATTGCATTTGCGCCACGACCTGACAGTTGTCTGGGCACTCCATCAGCATAACCAATACAAACAGTTGCGATTTTAGTTGGCTTCTCTGATGTAAATGTTCTGCTATAGCTTACAGATTCACCTGCATCTATCCATTTAACTTGAGCGATATTGGCTCTAAGTGAGAGAACGGGACGTAAATCCGTCTTTACTTTAGTATCGTCAGTTTGACTATGTATACCATAGAGCATGATACCGGGACGGATATAATCACATTGCAGTTCAGGATAGTTGTATACGCCGTAGCTGGACTGTGCATGTATTTTTCCTACGTCATATCCTTTTTCCTTTAACTTAGATACGACAGTATAAAATCTTTTTATTTGAGTGTGTGTGAATGAGATGTCATCTTCATCAAAACTATCTGCAGATGCAAAATGTGTGACAAGACCTTTAACCTTTAGGTTTTGATGTTTAAAAACATTTTCTATTTCTTCAAAATTAGATGGCTCCAAACCAAGACGATGCATACCTGTATCGATTCCAATATGAACATTCAACTTATAGCCACTATCGTTAAGCATTTTTGCATGAGCTCCATCCACTACGAGCTGAGATAAATTAAACCTGCTTAGCAACCCAACGTCCTCAAAATGCGCTCGACCGAAGACCAAAATCTCTCCCAACGGGACATTTTGTCTTACTTTTATGCCTTCATTTATTGTGGCAACACCAAAAGCATTAACCCCATCCTTAGTCATGCGCTGGACGACCTTTTCGATACCATGACCATAGGCATTTGCTTTGACAATTGCCATGATTTCACAGTTGCTTGGTGTTTTAGAACGAATATCTGCAATATTATGTGATAGGGCGTCTAAGTCTATCTCAACCCATGCGCGCCCTTGCTTAATTGGTGAATCAACCATACCATTGACCTCGCTTAACTTGTAGGCCTAGCTCTAATAACATTTCCACAAGCTCAGGATAGTCAACTCCTGCAGCTTTCATCATTTTAGGAAGCTGGCTGTGTGCAGTGAATCCGGGTATCGTGTTTGCTTCGATAAATACTATATCACCGTCGTCTTTTAAGAACATATCAATCCTTGCATAACCGCGACAACCAAGTGTGCGGAAGATAAGCTTACCTGCTTCCTGCACCCTGCGTTCGCTATCTGCATCAATCCGTGCAGGCACGTGTATTTTCGACGTTATAAGTGAGTATTTTTCAGTGAAATCAAAGAACCCTTGTGACACTTCGACTTCATTAACTCTACCTGTGCGCAGATCGTGATTGCCGATAATTGAGCAACCAACTTCACGTCCGACGATAGCTTCTTCAATTACTACAGCATCGTCGTAAATTAATGCTTCTTTAACTGCAGAGGGGATGTTTTGATAATTATCAACCTTTGTAATGCCTATGGAAGAGCCCGCCTTAATTGGTTTTACGAATACAGGTAAGTTCATTTTCTTAGTAGCTTCAAGAACTTCCTCATCTGTAGGAACATGTTCAAAGTAAATAGATGTTGGAACAGTGATTCCAGTACTTGCAACAAGCTTGTGTGCTCTAACTTTATCCATGCACAGTGATGAAGCAGCGGAGCTACTGCCAACGATAGGGATTCCTGACAGTTCACATAGTCCTTGAACAGTCCCATCCTCTCCGTAACGTCCATGCATAACAGGAAAGATAACATCAACATGGAGTGATGTTATCTTGTCATCTTTGAACATGAGTAATCCGCCACCTCTGTCAGCAGAAATGAGGACTTTAGTAAGTAGCTGTTCATCTTCATGCCATTTGTCATTTGGTATGTTTTCAACAGGTCCGTCGTATTTATACCAAATACCTGTGTTTGTAATTCCAATCATTAAAATGTCGTACTTTTCTTTGTTAATCGCATTAATGACTGAAAAGGCTGAGTTGAGTGAAACTGTATACTCAGGTGAAAAGCCACCAAAAATGATAGCAACGTTTAATTTGTTCATACTTTTTTCGCTCATGATAGTAAAGTATATTCCTTTCAAACCCTTATTCAATGTATACAGCATTTTACCACAAAATGCTGTATAAGCATACAAGTTTTTACTTTAGTTGAGGTTAAACCACATTTTGAGGTTTAACCTCATTGCTATTTAGCAGGCACTCAAGAGCTATAACGTTCACAAAAAGTTTACAAAACATTCACGGAAAGTTGTAAAAATTATGTGAATTTCATATTATAATGAGAGTGCACTATGCGGGTGAAATAGCTAGTGTTAACAGAGGAAAACAATTAATAAGTAAGCGTTGCGAAAGTAACTAAACAATATATAGTTTATGAACAAGGAGAGAATTTATGAAAGCTAATCAAAAAATGACAAGAAAAACAACAGGGATTATGACGAAGAATAGACTTATTGCGTTAATAGTAGTAATTATAATGATGGCTTCTATATTCCCACTGACGACATTGGCAACTGCCGAAGAGTCTGCTTATGTTCAGACAGAAACACCAAATGAGCATACTCCAGAAGTTGAAGTGCCAAGTATTGATATTCCAAGTGACTCAAATCAGGAAAGCGAACAAGACATTAATAATGATATAGCAGATCCTGAATCACCGACTGAAGATGAAAACGTGAGCGACAGCTCAAGTGAAGAGGCCCCAAATTATGACGAACAAAGTCAAGACGAAGATACATACAATGATACATATAATGAATATGATGAAGAGTATTACTACGAAGATGGATACATTGAAATCGAAGCACTTGCACTAACACCAGCTGGTGGAATAATTGGAAGTGGCGAAATTGAATCAATTGAGTTTAGCATATATGGAGATATCATTGTTGATGGTGGCACGTTATATCTTGATGATGCTTTTACAGTCACAGGAACGGTTACAGTAATAAACGGCGGTAGCTTCCATATGTCAAACGGCACCATTGTAGGAACTGTTATAGTACAATATGGCAGTAGCTTCTACATGTCCGGTGGCACAATCACAGGTGCAGGCACAAGAGGTGTTACTGTAACTGACAATAGTACATTTGATATGTCAGGTGGATACATAACAGGAAATGCAGCAGACACAGGTGGTGGCGTATTTGTCGGACCGGGCAGCACATTCACAATGACAAATGGTCAAATTGCAAACAACCATGCAACAGACTCATCTCAAGCTAACGGCGGCGGCGGCGTACGTGTACTAGGTAGCGCAGCCCAACCTGCAGCATTTTATATGAGTGGTGGTTCGATTATATCCAACACAACTCCTGATAGCAGATGGCGACAAGGCGGTGGTGGTGTAGCCATAGGACACACCAGTGCGGCCGGTTCAAGTTTCACAATGTCTGGAGATGCATTAATTGCATATAACACATCAGGCGCACAAGGCGGCGGTGTGTTGATTCACGGCAACACAACAAACAGAAATACATTCACAATGAATGGTGGAACAATTAGAAACAACACTGCAAGAATAAATGGTGGTGGCGTAGGCGTATGGGGTTACTTCAACTTCGATAACGGAACAATATCGCACAATACAGTAACAGGTAACTGGACAGGTTGCGCATATCCACCACAAGCTGGTGACATAAATGGAACCGGCGGTGGAGTGTTTGTTGGGCAAGCTCTTGGACGATTTACCATGATTAATGGACAAATCACAAATAACAACGCACTCCTAGGCGGAGCGATTGGTCTTAGTGCTCACACAGATCCACCTCACGTGTATATTCACGGTGGAACGATATCACACAACACAACTCGTAATATTGTTTGTCCGGTGAGTGGAAACTCAACAGGTTATGGTGGCGCAATATACATGCGTGGCACACCAAGAGTCTATATTCATGGCGGTCTATTTACAAGAAATAACGCAGCCTCAAACGGTGGTGTAATGGCAGTTGGTGAACTTCCGGGTAACCCACCGGGCATGCTTACAATTACCGGTGGAAGAATGATTGACAACGAAGCCAACAATGGCGGAGCAATATATACAGCATTGGTAAATGTATATCCAAATCCATCTGTGTACATTTATGTCACTGAAACTCCTGTACTAAGTGGAAATGTCGCCAGAAACGGTGCAAACATTAACTATTATGTTGCGTATGTTAACAGAGGCGTAATACGACCGGGTACAGTGACAATCACTGATCATGCATTTACAAATCATGACATCTTTGTACCAACTCTAATGGACGTAGATATAGAAAAATATGTATATAACCCACCGGAGATAATAACAATTGGCACAATGCTAAGATATAGGATTATTGTAAGTAATTTAATCAACTATCCTGTGTTTAACCTGACAGTAACAGATAACCTTCCGGATGGTCTAGAGTTTGTCAGCTTTGAAGGATTTACACCTGACTACTCATATGTCTCCGGCGTTACCACAACGCAACCGACATTTGCACATAATAATGGCGTAATCACAGTTGATATTCAAGCCATACCTCGCAACGGTAGCCTTACCATAGATTTTTACTTAGAAGTAGTCGATGTAGGTAATGCCAGCGGACGAATTGTAAATACAGCAGAAGTAGCGTTTTACAATCAAATGGGACATCGTCGTACTGTAAGAGATACAGAGACAATTGATGTATACATTCCTAATCCAAGTATAACGAAAACAGCTGACCGCAGCACAGCATCAGTTGGTGACGAAATCACATATACAATAACTGTGCTCAACAGGGAAGACGAGCCACTTGAAGGCGTATTTACAGTATCGGATATGGTTGACATTAGTTTGGTTCGCTTCATGCCTGAAACATTAGCAATAAATGGAGTGCTGTTAGCAACAAACGAGTTCGGCTTTAATGTGACAACAGGAGAGCTTCGTATTCCATTGGAATATATAGTACCGGGTAGCACCGTAATAACATTCAATGTTGAAGTGCTTCAAGCAGCAGAAGGGCGTATAGTAAGTAATGTAGCTGTACTGGAAACATCGGCAGACAGACCGTCAGTGCCTCCAACACCTCCTGTAAATATCCCTGTACCTGAGTTGTATGTTTATGACACAAATGGTGATGATGACGATAGTGATGACGAAGATGATGATACAAATGATGGTGAAGCAGGTGGCGGTGGAACAAATAACAGTAATCCTCCAAAAGAACTCCCACGCACAGGAGTTGAAAGCGACATAGTAGTACTGTCGGTATTCTTTGCAGTAACTGCATTTGCCATAGTAGGTGTAATAGTAAGCATTGTGAAAGTAACGAGAAGTGATTATGAAAAGCGGTAAACACAGAAGAGCAAAGTGTACTTTTCACAACAAATATGATAAAATTTATGAGCTCGTTTTGTACTTATGTGTAATTAGGAACGATGTAGTGGGAATATATTATGGAATTGAAAACAAAAGTTAAGAGAAAAATCATTGCTTTCATAACTGCAATCATGATGATAATTTCAATATTTGCATCAACTGCAATTGCCCTTGCAGACGGTTCAGTACGTGTTTCTACAGAAACATCAACTGTAACATATCTCCCACAAAGATTTGGCGCATTTCCAGTTCAAATACATGAAGTTCCTACAGGGTCACGAGTTCCTCAATTCATAGGAGAACCGATTGGTCAAACGGGTTGGTTGTTTAAGGGCTGGGCCCCTTATACGGATGACTATGTATATGAAGATACTGTGTTTAAAGCACTGTGGATACGCAATCCGGATGCCTGGTTCACAGTGAGATATGAGTCAGGTACACAAGGTACATTTGCACCTCAAGTGTTCGAATATAGGTTGATTGATACAGAAACTCCGGAATTTTATGGAACACCAACAGGTAATCCGGGTTGGGAATTCACAGGCTGGTCACCGGAACTGACAGACTCTGTTACAAGTGATGTGACATATGTAGCACAATGGGAACGCAAAGATGGTTACTGGTTTGATGTTACATTTGATTCTGGTGAGTACAGTAATGATGTAAATATTACACATGAGCATGTTCTAATTGACACTCCGACTGTTGATCTCGATCCACCAACTTTCAGCGGTAATTCAGGCTGGCAATTTGTAGGATGGGAATCTGCATTAGCCGAGTCGGTCACTGAAGATGTAACTTATGTAGCACAATGGGAACGCACGGATAGTGACTGGTTCACAGTAACATTTGAATCAGGTGAGCACAGTGCAGATACAGATATAGTCCATGCATATACATTGGTTGACACAGCAACAGCGATTCTAGAACCAACATTTACAGGAAATTCAGGCTGGGTATTTTATGGCTGGGATTCAGTATTGGCAGACACAGTCACCAGGAGTGTAACATATACTGCACAGTGGGTGCGACAATATGATTATTGGTTCACAGTTGTATATGATCCCGGAGAACAGGGTACATTTGCAAGAGAAACACATTACTATATACCGCGCGATTCAGAAGCTCCCGGATTAAGTGAACCAATAGTTCAAGGCAATCCCGGCTGGATGTTTACCGGCTGGACACCTCAAGTAGCTCAATCAGTTACTGAAAATGCGTTACACGTAGCACAGTGGGCACGCATTCCCAGTATGTGGGGCAAAATTACATTTGAGTCCGGCAATCAAAGCGCAGATGATGATGTGGTATATGAGCATGTGTTAATAGGTGACTTAACGCCAGAAGCCCCTGATTTTGCAGGTAATCCCGGATGGGAGTTTGTTGGATGGCAAACTACAATAACTGAATATGTCGAAGGCGATGCAACTTATGTGGCGCAATGGCGTCGCATAGATGGAGAATGGTTCACAGTAACATATAACCCGGGAGTATTTGGAACATTTCCTACACAAACATATGAATACGTTCTTTCCGGCTCTTTTACACCTGTGTTTAGTGGTCAACCAACAGGTCAAGCCGGATGGGTGTTCGATCGCTGGGCACCTGAATGGAACTTAACAGCTACAGGAAATGAAGAATATGTAGCACTTTGGACACGTCAAGATGACTATTGGTTCACAGTTACATTTGACACAGGTACACAAAGTGACTATGCAAATGTAGTTCATTCGTATTTGTTACTAGGCACAGAAACACCGGAAGCTCCTGAACTCACAAGTAGTGCTTATTGGACGTTTACAGGTTGGTCACCTGAGATTGCATCAACAGTTACTGAAAATGTAATATATGTAGCACAGTGGGAAGAAATAATAGTTGAGCCAGAACCAGAGCCTGAGTATGAAAGCGTTGACGCGTACTACTATATATTAGAAGATGATGAATATGAAGACGACGCAGATAATGGCGATAGCAATGAAGATAATGGCGACAATGATGAAACACCTGATGAAAGGCCAAGAAGATTACCGCAAACAGGAATTGAAAGCTTTATCCTTCTATGGTCAGCATTATTTACACTAGCACTCCTTGTAGGAACTTCTACAGCAGTTAAAATCAGGAATAAAAAACGCAACCAGTTTCTAAGATCTACTAAAGAAAACTAACACAACATATAAAAGGAAGCCAATCGGCTTCCTTTTGCTATAGTATGACTTTCACCGTTCTTCGACTACAAAACCGCACCAGTTATCGGAATACTGCAATAGTAGAGTTAAAGGTCGTTCGTTCTTTGCAACAGAGCGGTTGTCATCAACATATTGACCGTCATGATATGCAATAGCCTGTGTTTCATCTTCTGAAAGTGTGATGAATGGTAGTGCAAGATAAAGGCTGCGTATTGGAACACTGAGGTATGTAAGCTCATTATTATAACTATATGGATATGTAGGACCATATCCTGCACGTCGTTGTTTCTCTGTCGGTTGGTTCTTTAGATACAAAGGCTCTCCGGGCATACCTACTTTACCCAAATCATGTAAAAACGCAACAATTACACAGGACTCATCTTCAATCATAGGATATAGCGTATCTTTAACACGAATCAATGTTTCAGCCACATTGATGGAATGCTCCAGTAATCCACTTTCTCTACACAGATGAAAGCGTGTGCTTGCAGGAGCTACCAGCCACTGGGTTTCATTCTCAAGGTACTCCATAAGCTCAGAAAACTCATCTTTGCGCTTAACAACTTTTGATTTTAACGCATTGTATCTATTTAACAATTCTTTATCCATATTTTCCTCCATACAATCATTTGCTCAGTTTAATCATTATCCAGTTAAAATCATAGCACCATAGCCAAGTTTTGTAAATGCAAACTTGGTTTTTATAATGGAATATGATACTATTGATGATATTATTCTTAGGAACTTACTCATCACCAATACCTGTGGCATCGTCGAACATAAATGACTGCAATTGATATGAAAAATCACTATGCTTGGAGCTACAGGATATGCACTTACTTCTTGCATTCGACGCTTTTATACTTTTGTGAAGATGTTTATAGATTCGATACAATCCATGACCGGTGGAAGCGGCAAGAATCCATCCAAGAACACCTAAATCTGTAATATTTGACAGTGCAGCAAAGAATACGCAAATTAGGACAACAATTATCATTTGAATAGCTAAAAATCTCATTTAAACGACCTCCGAACTTATTTATATATTAATTATCTCACATGAGGTGTCCAATAAAACGGATTCTTGAGGCCTTTTTTGAGAAATTTTCAATTATTTTTGCGAAAGGAAGAGGGAAATTATGGAAAAATATGAAAAAAACGAGAAGTATATTGAAATGGCATATGCGCATGGAGCTGACAATGTAGTGGCAATTACACCAGAGGATGTTGTATTTGACGAGAGGACTATTATAAAATGCATGTTCGGCTGTAAAGACTGGGGCAAAGGTTGCAACTGTCCATCACGTCCCGGTTTTTTGCCGCTGAAAAAATGGAGAAAACTACTAAAGCAATACAAGACAGTTTTGGTTGTTCATTCTCGTGACAAAAAAACCGCCCAGAATGCTTCATTTGCTATTGAAACAGAAGCATATCTAGACGGTGATGTTATGGCATTTTCAATGTCGGATTGCGCAATATGCGAAGATTGTGCAGGCAGAGCTGATTTGCCTTGTAGAAGCATAATGAAGTCACGTCCATCATTCCATAGTGTTGGTATAGATGTGTTTTCCACAGCGCAGAAACTGGAACTTCCACTTAAGCCTCTGAGATCTGAAGATGAAGAGCAAAATTGGTATGCTGCAGTTTGGTTGAATTAATTTTTGTTCTTCCTTAACTCTTCTGGGGATACCTGTGCATTTGGGCACTCTAGCTTATCTAACTTTCGTGCAGGCGCTGCCCATTTAACTGCGTTTGTTATAATCTGTTGAATTTGTGGTACATGATATGTTGGGTTTGTTTCGTGACCGGGACGGAAGTAGAATACTTTGCCTGCTCCACGATTCCAGCAACATCCCGAACGAAAAACCTCGCCACCTTCGAACCAACTTATAAAGACGAGCTCATCAGGTGTTGGGATATCGAACAGTTCTCCATACATTTCTTCCTCTTCAAGCTCAATATATTCACCGATACCATCAACAATTGGATGATTTGGTGCGACAACCCAAAGGCGTTCAAAATCGTTGAATCTCCACTTGAGAGTGCCGCTTGTTCCTATGAGCTTTAGAAATGGTTTTGCAAAATGAGAAGAGTGTAGTGCGATAAAGCCCATTCCTTTAAGAACCCTTTCATGCACTTTTGTTGCGATTTCATTAGAAACGTCGCCATGATAGGCATGTCCCCACCAGATTAGAACATCTGTATTATCTAACACCTCATCTGTGAGTCCGTGCTCAGGTTCGTCAAGTGTGGCTGTTTTGATAGAAATGTTTTTGTCTGTTTTTAGAAAATCTGCTATACAGTTGTGAATGCCATTTGGATATATGTCGATCACTTCTTGGTCTTTCTTCTCGTGTCTAAATTCATTCCATATAGTAACTTTTATCATTTTATGGTTTCCTTTCAGTTTTATTGCGCAATCATAATACAATATTATAGTGAACTCTACAAGAGGGGAGAGCAAAAAATAAATGCTTGTGATTAATTATGGTCGTGAAATCACCAAAAACACATATGATGCCCTTGCTGCATCAGATATAAAAGAATACTTGAATGCAAACTTTTCGGTTTCTCTAAAGCCGAATCTGGTTGTTCCGGGGCCTGCATCTAATGGTGCAGTTACTCATCCGGAGGTCACTGAGGGAGTGATTCAATTCCTCAAGGACTTTGGCGTGAAGAAAATCAAAATAATTGAAAGCTCGTGGATAGGTGATAGTACAAAACGTGCCTTTAAGTATTGTGGATATGAAGAAATTGGAAAGAAATATGACATTCCACTAATTGACCTAAAGTCTGATAGCTATACTACTCTAAAGCACAGTGGCTATGATATAAAGGTATGTGATGAAGCGTTGAATACTGACTTCCTTATAAACCTTCCCGTACTTAAGGCCCATTGTCAAACACGCTTAACTTGTAATTTAAAAAACTTAAAAGGTTGCATACCTGATAATGAAAAAAGAAGATTTCACACATTGGGAATACATAAGCCTGTTGCTGTTTTAAATGCTCTTATAAAAACAAGCTATTGTGTAGTTGATGGAATTTGTGGTGACTTGACATTTGAAGAGGGTGGCACTCCTGTTGAGTCAAATAGAATAATTGTAGGGCGCGATCCGGTAATGGTAGATTCATATTGCGCTGAGCTGATTGGATATCATCCTGATGATATTGAGCATTTAAAACATGCGAAAAAAATCGGAGTGGGGAATTATTTTTCTGATAATGTGAAAGTTATTGAGTTAAATACCGATAATAAGTCTGTAATGGATATGCACAGAACAAACACTGCAGATAGGTATCGAAATATGATTAATGAAGATGCAGCCTGTTCGGCATGTTACTCTTCTTTAATATATGCTTTACACAGATTAGGCGGAAGAGTTAAAAGTGGCGAGAAAATAAGCATTGGACAAGGCTTTAAAGGTAAAGCCGGTGATGGAATCGGTATTGGTGTGTGTACACAAGGCTTTTCCAAATGCGTTCAAGGGTGCCCGCCAAAGGCTACAGAGATTGTGAAATTGATGAAAAACTGGTAAAATATACAAGCAATTGTGCATAATTATTAATAATATGCTATATTAGCCGCAAATGTTGAATAAGTATACAAAATTTAATAAATTTACAAAACAGACTTTTATTCTAACTTCTATTGTGATAAAATTCATTAATTTGTAAATAGAAGAGGAGAGAAAGAGTGAAAAAAGTCGAAACACAAAATAGCGCCCGCATTGTACTAGGTGCAAGCATATTGTTTAACCTGACGATTCAAATCCTGTATGTCTGGAGCCTCTTGCAACGAGTGATGATGGCACCTTTGGCAGACGGCGGTTGGGGATGGTCCAGCCAACAAGCAAGTTTTCCTTACATGATAACGATTATCATGTTTTCGGTTGGTGTTTTAATCGGAGGAAGAGTACAAGATAAAATTGGCCCAAGATGGGTTACAACAGTCGGTGGCGCAATGGTCGGTCTGGGTATGATAATCTCCGGACTTGTCGGAGAGAATCATTTCGGTATTGTAATGGGATACGGCGTTGTCACCGGACTCGGTATTGGTTTTGGTTATGGTAGTGTGTTACCTGCAAGTCTAAAATGGTTCCATGCAGGCAAAAAAGGTCTGATAGGTGGGCTTGTACTGGGTGGATTTGGTCTTGCATCGGTTCACTACGCATTTATTACAGCAGGTCTGTTAGAAAGATTTGGCATATCGGACACAATGCTATATATCGGAATAGCTGTAACCGTGATTTCTGTCATCATAGCTCAATTCGTGAAGAATCCGTCACCTGAGTTTGTTCCTGCACCACCCAAAAAAGCAAAGCAAGCAGCGGCAAAAAAGCCTGCTGTTGACGTTAATTGGAATGAAATGCTTAAAACAAGGCGCTTTTACATGATATTTGTTCTTTTTGTGTTCACATGTACAATGGGGCTTATGTTCATCGGAAATATGGCAACAATTGCTCGTGATCAAGCTGGCATTGAAAATGCAGCAATCCTCATTTCAGTTGTTGCAGTAATGAACGCACTAGGCAGAGTAATTGCCGGACAAACATCTGATAGAATCGGTAGAAACAATACGTTGTTGATTATAATAGTTTTGCAAATGCTCAACATGGTTGGATTCATATTCTATAATAATGTATTTCTAATAACTTTCGGCTTTATTATGGTTGGTCTGTGTTTCGGAGGGTTCTTGGCACTGTTTCCGGCGGTCACTGCTGACCAGTATGGTTTAAAAAACTATGGTGTGAACTATGGAATCGTATACCTGGCATTCGGTGTCGGCGGCGTTGCCGCCCCTATGGTCGCAGCCTACTTATATGATTTACATGGCACATTTAGATACACATACATCATTTGTGCAGTTATCACAGCATGTATGATTGGACTTAACTTCTTCTTAAAGCGTGATATAGACAAGGCTGAAGCATTGAAGGCAGAGGCGTCTGAAGCTTAAAACCTGTGCACTATAACATAGAAAAATAATGAAAAATATCCGATATCACACATTGATGGTATCGGATATTTTGCATTATGATCTAATCCTTTTTAGGATCAGGATCTGAATCTAGTGTTATAAAGTACTCATAGAATGGCATTAAAAATTGATAGCCGCTGACAATGCGATTAGCTAATTCAGGAGAGAACAGCTCATCACCGTTTAGCTGTTGATGATGGAGCGAAAAAGATTTACGATTATACCAAGCAGCAGTTTTGGGAGATGGAGCTTCTTTCTTGCGCTTGTATTCATCACCATCGAGAATAAATTCATCTTGTTTGTCAAGTGGAGCAATGAGTTTTTCGAACATCTTTGGATTATTTTCAATACGAGCTCTGAACTTTGCCATTGTAGCAGATCGTGCTTGATAATACCCTAAGCCATAACTCCAAGATTCGGGAGATAGCTCAAACCAAAAGCCTGGTGAGGATGTCCATTCATCAGTGGATTTTTCTATTGAAAACCAGAGGTGAGATCTATACGGTTCTCCATCACGTACACGACGGGCATCTCTATATATGCGTGATACCTTGTGAATAAAACCGTGCTTGCTATAGTCATCCATGATTCGATCATAGACTTCTCTGCCCAAGTCTTTCATAGGGGTTTGAAAATCTTGCTTAAACCTCTCCTTGTTTGCGTCGAACCAAACTTTATTGTTATTCATACGAAGACTCCACATGAAGTCAATTGTAGCAGGAGTAAAACCTTGAAACATAATAATTAATCCTCTCTAAAAAAGGGTGCCCCCCCAGTTAATCGCTGTGCAAAAAGTCCGAACGTGGGCGATATGGTGCTCTTACATCATATCCTTGCTTGCGTAATTCATCTATTTTAATCAAGACGAGATTCATATCCTCGTCCAAGGCTCCTGCAATCTGACAAATGTCGTATTCATCATAGATAAGAGGGAAGATATCATCATTGTCAATCAGCAGCTCACTGGCGAATATATTTGCTTCGTACTCCGGTCTTGTTCGCATGTCATATAGCATAAACTCTTGAAACGCTGAGGTCTTTGCATATTCTCTATGGAGAATGTCGTGGCCAAGTTCGTGGGCGCATATGGTTCTTTGATCACGCTCATTGAGATTACCATTTATGAAAATAAAACGGCTACGCTGTATAACCTTGTACATGCCTTTAAGAGCCTTGAAATCATAGTTAAATAAAACATGAATACCCAGTTCTTTTGCGATTTGAAATGGGTTTCGTGTTTCGTGGACTTTAACGAGGCGCTCAGCCTCTTTTCTAATATAATCAGAGCTCATACAGTCACCGTACTAAGTGTTAGTCTTATGCTTTTTAGGAGTATATTTGCGTTTGCTTTCTTCTTTGGCAATCCAATATGCGTTTTGAATTGCTCTCATAACAGTATCTTTTTCGGAATCAGATAACTTGCCACCAGCGAACAGACCACTGATTTCACTGACTAAAGCCTCAGCTTCTCTTGCTCCCCTAACTCCGCCTTGCTCATTTGCCATAACAATAAACTCTTCCTCTTCGGAGATAAGGGACTCGATTGTTACATTAAATAACTTGGCTATCTTTGGCAAAAAATCTACAGGAGGCAGGGTTTGACCATTTTCATAATTAATAATAGTTCTTTTCGTAATGCCTAGTTCCTGAGCAAGTCCGGACTGTGATATACCGGCTTGCATTCGGATTGCTTTTAATTTTTCTGCAAAAGTCATAACTATGACCATTCCTTTCACTGCGCTTTGTGTGTATTTGAACATTAATTTAATGGTGAAAAACATTTCCTATTGACAATGAAAAACATTTCGCTTATAGTGATAGGTGAAAATGATTGCACCATGATTGTACAACGAATTGCACCAGATGTCAATAGTGAATTAAAAATGTTTTGAGTAGTGGGGATTTAAAGATGAGAGCTGTATGTCATATTGACGCAAATTATTATTATGGGCAAATTGAAGCCTTATACCGTCCTGAGATACGAGGGAAGGCTTTTGTTGTCGGCGGCGATCAAGAATCGCGAAAAGGAATAGTATTGACCAAGTCACCGGAGGCAAAGGAGTACGGAATTAAAACAGGCTCATCCATAAAGGATGCTCTCAAGCTTTGTCCGCATCTGCTCATTATCCCTGCAAACTACCCGCTATATCTCCATTTCTCAAAGAGAATGCGTGAGATTGTCCTTTCGTACACAGATACGATACGTCCTTTCGGGTCGGATGAATTATGGGCACAGCTTTACGGTGACAGGGCAGAGGTGCGCAGTACAGTGCGAAAAATAAGACAGGCAATTTGGCAACAGCTATGCCTTACAGTTTCAATTGGTGTTAGTGATAATATGCCCTATGCAAAGATCGGGTCAGATCTGGCTATGGATAGTTGCATTGTCGAGTTGTGGAGTGATGAACGCGAAACTAAAGTATATCATTTACCTGTTTCCGATCTGCTTTATGTAGGTCCTGCAACAACTGAGAAATTCAAAGAGTTCGGAATAGAAACAATCGGAGATTTGGCAAATACAGATAGAAAGCATGTGTGTCAAATACTACGTAATAGAACAGGGGAATCACTATGGGCAATGGCTCGTGGTGAGGATAGAACACAGGTTGCGCATATAGAAAGTGTTGATGATATTAAAAGTATAGGGAATTCCAACACTATGCCACGTGACTTACTAGATGAAGATGATGTTCGAGCAGCTTTTTACATGCTTGGAGAGAGTGTGGCGCAACGTATGAGAGAAAACGGTTTTGAAGCTTCAACACTGAAAATAACTGTGAGGGATAATGAGCTAGTGTCCTTTGAGCGCCAGATGAAACTAAAGCGACCAACAAACATTACAGGGGAGCTTGTGGATTCTGCAGTGGAGCTCTTTAGGGAGCATTATCATTGGTACAAGCCGATCCGCAGCCTTGGGATTCGAGGTACAGATCTTATTGCAGAGGGTGCTGTTTATCAACTCAACATGTTTACCAATGAAGCGAAACGAAGCAAGATGGATAAGCTCGAGCGCTGTGCTGACAGAATACGAGGTCAGTACGGGCAACTCAGTCTACAACGTGCTGTTTTAGTAAAAGAGCGACTTAAGAGCGTTAATGCAAACAATGATATTGGCGATGCACAGACATTTTACTCGTATTAAAAAATGTGATGCACCTATATCACGTATGAGGTGATGATAAAATGTCTGATAAAGCAATTGTATATGCAAGGCAAATTATACCTAAGCAAAACGAACATCTGCATATTCCTTTAACTGTGAGAATAGATTGGCTTCCCGACGGTACAATAAAGCCGTATATGTATTGGATGCCTGACGAAAGTTGTCATATGGTTAAGCATGTTTATGAATGTACACCGTTAGCTTTTTTGAAAGAAAGAATTTCAGGTTTGCGATTTAAGGTCAAAGGTGAAGCATTGGAAGCATCAGAACTGCTTTGCGTTAGCGAGCCTATACACAGCGATTCGTATTTATACCTGGCGGATCAATGGTTTTACGGGAAAAACATCATTGACGAGAGGTATGATCATGAGGGCAAAGAGTATGTAGCGGTCACGCTTGATGTTTTTCCCAATGGAGAATACGAGATTGTTTACTTTTGGGTGTCAGGCATGCGCTATAAGGTTGAGAAAACCCTTGAAGTAGAACCACGTGCTTCCTTCTATGCCGGTGGTGCCGGTATGTGGCACAAAGTTGAAGCCCGTCAAGTTAATTGCGACAATGATGAAGATTTCTATTCCGACACAGGTGTTAGTAACAAGAGGATTGCAGCATTGTATTTTGAAATAAACAAATGGTTTGTAAGAATCAAAACCCAGAGTAGTGGGCAAAACAAAACGTGACTGAGCTTGGTGAAAGGAATGGGCATAACTATGGATAGAATAATACTGCATTGTGATATGGACAGATTCTATTGCACAGTTGAAGAAAAGCATAATCCGGAATTACGCAACGTTCCATTTGCAGTTTGTGGTGATCCAGAAATGCGTCACAGTATAGTTATGTCAGCAAATGCACTAGCAAGAGAGCGCGGGGTCAGGGCAGGTCTGAGGTTTTCAGACGCTCGTCGTCTATGCCGAAATCTTCAATATGTCACAGCGGATTATGATAAATATCTGGTCGAAACAAAAGCAGCACGAGAGATATATCAAAAGTATTCGGATAAAATAATTCCATATGGACTTGACGAGAACTGGATCATAATGGATGATAATGTATCATGGCGCGAGGCAAAGCAAATTGCCGATGTGATACGACTGGAAATAATGTATTCCATGAACCTTAGTGCATCTATTGGTATTAGTGACAATTTGATATTCAGCAAATTGGGAAGTGATTATCAAAAACCTAATGGACAAACAGTTATAACAAAGAAAAACTACAAGAAAATCGTTTGGCCCATGGACATACAGAAGCTTCTTTTTGTGGGAGATGTTCGCAGAAATATGCTTTATGGATATAATATAAAGACAATAGGTGATATAGCACGTACTAATCCAAAGTTTCTGGCGAAAATTCTATCAAGCAGGGTGGGTCACGATTTATGGAGATTTGCTAATGGTGATGACAGAAACTTCAGACCGGAGTGCGAAAAAATCAATAGCATAGGTAATACAATTACACCGCCGAGAGATTTAAAAGACATTGATGAAGTGGCCGCAATTATCTATATGTTAACTACGGCAGTGTGTATAAGATTAAGAAAACACAAACTTAGAACACGGTGTGTCAGCATAAATATGAAAGATAGCAAGTTTAATTCCACAGTCAGACAAACTACAATAACAACGCTTACAGATAATAAGAGTCGTATTTATGATTGTGCACTTAGGCTATTTAAAGAAAATTACACATGGGTGAATCCTCTGAGATCCATTGGAATCAGAGTTACAAATTTAGAAGATAATTCGCAACTATCTTTGTTTTGCGATTATGATAATGATAACTCGGATATAGTTGTTGACGATCGAATAAAGCATTTTGTTACAAAGTTCAGTGCTCTTGAGGTTGAGAGTATGGGTGCACTGGGGAGATGGGATTAATACTAACCCCTATTAGTATGACAAGGAGGTAGAGGTATATGTGTGGTAGATATTCTGTACTTACAGAGGATGAAATTATCGAAGTTCGACGGATAATAAGAAGTGTTGCACTTGGAATGATGACTGATGAGCTTGAAGACGCCGTGATAAAGGCGCAGAGCGAACAAAGTGGGCAAAGTGAAGCTTCGCACACAGAAGTTTTCCCCACAGATATTTCACCCATTATAACAGGTGATGAGAGTGAATTGTCATTTCAATATGCAAAATTCGGCTTTGAAAAATGGGATGGCAAAGGTGCAATAATCAATGCTCGCGCCGAAACAGTAATGAACAAACAAACATTTAGAGAGCATATTAAAAATGGGAGATGTGTCATACCAACTTCCGGTTACTTTGAATGGAAAGCCCCGGAAGAAGGTCAAAAGAAGAAAACAAAGCATTTGATAAAAGATGAGCAGGGCAATCTGCTTTTCATGGCAGGGCTGTGGCGTGAGGGAGTAGACGGCAATGAGTTTGTTGTAATTACAAAAGCGCCATATGGCGAGATCACACATATACATGACAGAATGCCTGTGATACTAAGAACAGATCAACTTGAAGCGTGGTTAAGTGGAGTTATGCCAATTGAAGAACTTGCGTTATTGAACTATGAATGTGTAGGGTCATTGTGTGAAGAGCAAGAAAAATGCGATAGTGGCAACAAGCAAATAAGCCTTTTTGATTGAACCTTTACTGATTAATAGATTGGAACTTGACTTTTAGATGGATATATTAGATAAACTTACTATATTAGCTGACGCCGCAAAGTACGACGTTGCCTGTACGTCAAGCGGTGTCGATCGTGCTGGTGAAGCCGGCTTCAATAGGTAATGCTGCTGCATGCGGAATCTGTCACAGTTTTTCCGCAGATGGACGTTGCATTGCTCTTCTAAAAGTGCTTATGAGTAATGCATGTGTATATGATTGCAATTACTGTGTAAACCGAAAATCCAACGATATACAACGTGCAACCTTTGAGCCACATGAGCTTGCTGAACTTATGATTCAGTTCTATAGGCGCAACTATATTGAGGGTCTTTTTCTTAGTTCAGCTGTCATACGCAATCCTGATTATACAAGTGAGAAAATGATAGAAGTATTGTCGGTTATACGCAATGAATATCGTTTTCGTGGTTATATCCATGTTAAGGCCATACCCGGCACGGATGAAAGGCTACTCACAGCTCTTGGACTGCTTGCGGACAGGATGAGTATTAATCTAGAGTTACCATCCCACGACAGTCTGAAGTTGCTTGCTCCTGACAAAAGTCGTGAGAGCATTCTAAAGCCTATGGGCATGATCACAGAGGGCATTAAAGAGAATCGAACCGACTTAGTTAAGTACAGAAAGACTCCTAAGTTTGTGCCTGCAGGACAGAGTACGCAAATGATTGTCGGAGCAACGCCCGAAACTGACTACCAGATTATTAATCTCTCTGCAGCACTTTACAAGAAATATGAAATGAAACGAGTCTTTTATTCTGCGTATATACCTGTGCTAGAGGACACTAAGTTACCTGCGATTGATTCAAAGCCACAACTGCTACGAGAACATAGATTGTATCAAGCGGATTGGCTCTTGCGTTTTTATAAGTTTGATGCTACGGAATTGTTGGATGAGAAGAATCCAAACTTCAACTTGTTAATTGATCCAAAGTGTAACTGGGCGCTAAATCATTATGACTATTTTCCTGTTGAAGTTAACAAAGCAGCATATGAAACACTGTTGAGAGTACCGGGACTAGGAGTGATTGGGGCAAAGAAAATCCTAAAAGCAAGACGCTCGGGATCTTTGGACTTTCCGGACCTAAAGAAAATGGGGATTGTTCTTAAGAGAGCACAGTACTTTATCACATGTCGTGGTAAGACAGTATTAGGTATTAGATATGATCCTGAAGCTGTGCTACGTGGACTACTATCAGAGCAGAGCTGGGAGCTTGCAGGACCACCTATGGATCAGCTTTCATTATTTGATAATGCTAATCAGCTGGAAAGCGGGATAGGCTCAGGTATGAGTACAAGTACAAGAGAGGACTTGGTGAAATGTCTTACAGGTCAGATGTAGACTATAGATCAGATATAGCTTATTTGTATGATGGATCATTCGAGGGTCTGTTATGTTGTGTGTATGAGAGTTATTACCAAAAAGAACTTCCATTATTAATATTCAGTCACAGTGAAGTGCAAGCCACATTATTTGATGTTAAGGAAATTGAAACAAATCTGGAATATGCTCAAAGAGTGGAGCAATCAATTATCAGTCGTATATCGAATGAAGCGTGGCGACTCGTGCGCTTATGCTATTACTCCATTCTGGAAAATCGTGAGATTCACATATTAAACTTCTTACGTTTGGGTTATAAAATTGGGTCTACGGTTACGAATATGCTTGCAGACGATACTGTTAGAACCATTGTAAAGACCGCAAAAAATGTCGGAGGGGAGAGTCACTTTTACAAAGAGTTTTTACGTTTTTCGGAATACAATGGTACACTGGTAGCAATAATTGAGCCGAAGAACTTTGTGCTTCCTATGATCGTTCATCATTACTGTGATAGATTCCCTGGTGAGCAGTTTCTAATTTATGATGAAACTCATAAATATGCACTCATCTACCAGAAAGGTGAGAGTGCAATAGTACAACTTGAGCACTTCGAAGTTCCGGAAGCATGCGATAAAGAAGAGAAGTATCGTGAATTGTGGAAGAGGTTTTACGATACCATTGCCATTGAGAGCAGGATTAACCCGAAACTACGAATGAACAATATGCCAAAGCGTTACTGGAAGCACCTTACAGAGCTTAACGGAAGCGTCAAAGTGAGTGGAAAGTATTTGGGCACTTAAACTTATATAAATAGTGCTTGCATTTGCATATATATGTTATATATAATGCTCTCAAATGGAGGAGAGATATGTTGCTATTTAAAACACTTGGGATAATAGGAATGACAATAAAGCAAAGGATCGCGTATAGAGGGGCTTTGTGGTTTGGAACTATCGCCACAGCAGCGTCTATTTTGATTTACTATTATCTCTGGCAAGCAGTTTTCTCCGAATCAGCGGTTATTGATGGCTACACGTTTCAAATGATGATAACATATATCATCATTGCAAGAGTGCTAGCATCACAGTTTTTTAATGGAATAAATCTTACACTAGCCGATTGGATACGTCAGGGGAGTATTGCTACAGAACTTCTGCGTCCAATAGGCATTTTGCGTTCGCTATTTGCCCTACGTATCGGTGAGTTTTGTCAATTTTTAGTTTTCAAAATGATACCAATAACAATAGTTGCTGCATTTTTACTTGGAGCATCACCACCTGCAAGCGTAGTCCACTTTTTGCTATTTATTATCAATATACTAGCAGCATTGGTACTCTTATTCTTCTTTGAAGTGATTGTCGGAACATTAGCATTTTATACAATGGAGTATTACGCTGTACGATTTGCAAAAGACGCTGCTCTGACAATACTATCGGGGGGACTTGTTCCTTTATTCTTATTTCCGGAGTGGCTTCAAAGCATTTTCAGATTTTTGCCATTCCAACATCTGGTAGCAGGTCCTATTGAAATGTATCTTGGAGTATTGTCTTACTCTGAGGCATTGTGGGCACTGGTGAATCTTGGTGTGTGGATTTTGGTGATGATGTCAATTGCTTTACTGTTCTTCAACACAGCAATGAAAAAAGTAGTAGTGCAGGGAGGGTAACCATGATGAAACTACTAAGACCATTTGAAGTCTATCATGCATATATTCGTCGTTGCTTTGTTGCTTTCATTTTGTTCAGAGTTGATTCAATTATATCTGTATTTTCAATTCTGATTAGTCAATTGGCTTCCTTTGTTGCATTATGGGCCATAACTCGTGCTGTTGGTGATATTGGCGGATGGGGCTTCTATGACCTCATGCTTATCTATAGCATATTCGTAATTATCAGTGCACTTAATCAGAGCTTCTTGGATGGTGTATGGAATGTTGGGTGGTATGTGCGCTCCGGCTTGCTGGATGTTATCTTAATAAGACCAAAGCCTGTATTTATTCAAATTATATGTAACCGTATGGATCTTGGAGCTATAGTACTTGCAGCTGTAGGTATTGCACTTTTAAGTTATTCAATTGCAATGCTTGGCATTACAGTCTACTTTTCAACAGTAATGATGATTGCTCTCTTTATAGTCTGTGGTGTTGTTATTTCCACATCACTATATCTGATTTCCAACTCGGCAAACTTTTGGCTGGTAAACGGTAATGAAGTGTCTGCTCTTGTTCAACTGATTCAGGAGTTTGCAAGGTATCCAATGGGAGTGTTTCCGCTTGGGATACAAATGGTTTTCACATTTATATTACCTTTTGCATTTACAACATTCTATCCGGCGTCAATTCTTTCAGGAAGAATGCCGACTCATGCAGTGTTTTTCATACTAATAGCAACTGCCGCCAGTGTTATAGCAGCAGTAACAGTTTGGAAAATAGGCCTAAAAACCTATAATGGAACAGGAAGTTAATGACAGAAGTTAATGTTAGAAAGGATACAACATGTCACAAATAGAAGTAAAGAAGCTTTCAAAAACATATAAAAGAAAAATACAAGAGTCGGGCTTCTCAGGTACAATGAGGACGCTATTTGCTCCAAAACATGAGGAGATACACGCTGTTTCTGATGTTAACTTCAGCATCGAAAAAGGGGAGATGGTAGGTTATGTTGGTCCAAACGGTAGTGGCAAATCAACGACCATAAAAATGCTTACAGGCATTTTGCACCCATCAGCCGGAACAGTTTTCGTGAACGGAAACATTCCTACAAAGAACAGGGCAAGAAATAATACAAAAATCGGAGTCATTTTTGGTCAACGCTCTCTGCTATGGTGGGATGTACCTGTAATTGAATCATTTAAGTTAATAAAAGTACTATATAATATTCCCACAAATCGCTATAATGAGAATCTTGAAATGCTAACTGAAGTTCTTGGTCTAAAAGATTTGTTGGGTGTGCCTGAGAGGCAATTATCCCTTGGTCAGAAAATGCGCTGTAATATGGCGGCAGTATTTCTTCATGACCCAGAAATTGTGTTCTTAGATGAGCCAACAATTGGTCTTGATGTTGCGGTAAAAGCAGATATAAGAGCGCTGATAAAGCAAATTAACAAAGAAAGAAAAACCACATTTATAGTAACATCCCATGATTTCCAAGATATTGAAGCTGTCTGTCAGAGGATAATTATTATTAATCATGGTAGCGTTGTTATTGATTCTCCAATCAACGAGATTCGTTCAGTGTTTGGCACAAAAAAGACTCTTCACTTTGATCTTGAGAACAAGGTGACAGATACTGCTGTATTTAAGCATGATGGAATATTGGAAATGTCAGGTAGCGATAATACTCTTGAGATTGTGTACGAAACAGGCAAAGTATCAGCACCTGCATTGATAGAACATGTATCATCCATTTCTGAAATACGAGATATATCCATCCACGAAGCCACAATTGAATCTATTATTTCAGATATTCTACGTGGATAACACGTCCTGAACTCCGCAAAAATTACAGTCAAAACAATAACACCCTTAGAACTGTTATGATTCTAGGGGTGTTGCGTCTATATATGGTTAAAAGTTACGCAAATTCCGGCAAGCTCTCAAGTGCGTCAGCTACATTAATAATAGTGACTGATTTTGTGCGCTTTGGACGAAGTATCAGTATTGCTGCGGCAATACCAACAGAAGCAGCTGCTGCACCTATTGCACTATACTTAACAACGCGCTTGCGCTTTGCTATCTTTGAAGCTACGTCGATTACTTCAGCTTCATCAAGATAAGAATCATCAATATCTCCGATTGATGTTAAAAGTCTTTTTGATTGACTGCTTTTATTTATTATCATATTACAATTCCTTCCTTTTCCAAATGGATTTTTAACTTCTTACGTACTCTAAAGAGTATGGATTTGGTCTTGCTTTCACTTATTTTAAATTGCTTACTTATACTTTGAATACTTTCGCCGTGAAAATATCGCAGGGTAAAGGTTACTCGTGCGGTTTGACTTACTGTACTTAAAAACGAATTTATTGACTCTGTGAGAAATTTTGCTTCGCATATTTCTTCAAGTCCACCTGACGCAGGAATACAATCCTCTAGTTCGCTTAAGAGCAAAGGGATTGATCCACCACCACGCTTGGCTGCACTACCGGCTTCCCATTTATTAATAGAAAGATTCCGTGTGATTTTTGCCAAGTACGCACCAAAGCTTGTGGGTCGAGTGGGAGGGATTGCGTCCCATGCTTTTAGCAGTGTGTCATTAACACATTCTTCCGCGTCTTCGTAATTATGTAAAATATTCATTGATGTATGATGAAGCCTTTGCCCATATTTTTGTTTGGTTTCAATGAGAGCTGTTTCTTGTCGTGCAAAAAACATATCAAGGATTATTTGATCGTCCATTATTCCCTCCGTTATGAATATAAACAGAAATAGTTATGCGTTGGTTGCGAAGTAGTATAATATTTTTACTATGATGACACGCAATGCATACTTTTGTCAAGAGAGATTGTTACTATATATATAATAGTATACATAGCGACAGAATAAAATAAAAAATATTTTTATTTAAAAACGCAACCAACGTGAACTTTTTATTGTCTATATTAGCAGAGCGCAAAAAACAAAAAAATATATGAGAAAATCTTAGGAGGAAATTCATGTTTCAGATAATATCAGACGGAGGTTGTGACTTTACAAAAAAAGAAGCACAACAACACAACATAGACATCATACCTTTCTATGTATCATTTGACCAAGTTACATTTTTAAAAGAAGGTATAGATATAAGTAAAGATGAGTATTTTAATCGTCTTTTAAGCGACAAGAGTCTTTTCCCAACAACATCACAACCAAACCCGCAAGATTATATGGATATATATAAGCCACATTTAGACGCTGGCAAAGACATACTTTCGCTGACAATATCATCAAAGCTAAGTGGTACATATAATAGTGCAACTCTGGCTGCAGATATGATGAAAGAAGATTATCCTGACAGAAAAATAGTTGTTATTGATTCATTAACATGCGCTGTCGGTCAAGGGCTTGTCTTGAGAGAGATTATAAAAATGCGCGATAGCGGTTTGTCACTGGAAGAAACTGCTGAACTGACACAAGAAGTTATTAAGTCGACAAGAGTATACTTTTCACTAGATACACTTGAGTATCTAAAGAAAGGCGGAAGAGTTGGTCCGACAACAGCTTTGGTCGGCGGACTATTGGGGCTACGTCCTGTACTGCATATTGTTGAAGGTGCGATTGAGCAACTTGATAGCGTACCGGGCAAAAAGAGAGTTTTGCAACTAATGCACGAAGGCATAGTGGAAACTCTACAAGACGAAACAGAAAATATAAACATATGCGTCGGTCACATTTTACGTGAAGAGGATGGAGCAGTGTTTAAGAAAAACCTTGAAACATCACTTAACACAACAATCGACACACCATTAACAGAAATCGGCGTAACAATAGGCACACACGCAGGGCCGGGAGCACTAGCAATTGCATACTGTAAAAAGTATGAAAAGATAGCATAATTGAAACATAAACATAAAGTATATAGTGTGAAATAAAATTAAAAAACTACAGTCATTCTGCGCGTAGTCGCAGAATCCAGAAAAAATAGGAGGAAAAATAATGGACGGATTTTTCAGTAATATGAACACATGGTTCATAATGGCACAAGTATTAGGATTAATAACAATAGGATTTGAGTTTGCATCATATCAAATCAAGGATAAGGCAAAGTATTTCCTAACTACAGGAATCGGCAGCTTTTTCTGGCTGACAATGTTCTTCTCAATAGGTATGGCAACAGGAATGTCCACTCAAATATCACTCATGGTTGCCGCCTCATATAGTACAGTTCGCAACTTGGTGTTTTGGAAAATATTCTCAAAAAACACACCACAAAGCAAAGAGTTTGGACTTAATTTCTTGCTTGTGATGATCGGTGTAGCACTTGTTGCAGGAACGCTTGCGGTTATTAACTCACCACCAGAAGTTAGATGGTTGCACACATTAGGAATGATAGCGGCGCTGAGCTTCGTAATCGGTCAATATCTACCGGGAGTGCACTATGTGCGCATAACTGTAACTCTTTATGCAATCGTGGTTCTTATGACACAAACTCCAATCAACATACTTTACGGCGATTTCCGTTGGAACATCATGGGCATGGCGATTGAAGCTGCAAAGATTATATCAGTTATTGTATTCTACATTCGCTACTCAAAAAATCCAAAGCAATCGGGTCTACAATTCGCAAAGCCATAGCTAGCGCGATAAGCTAAGAAAAAACAAAAATCACGCCCATCTTGTATCAGTTATTGATCGTGGGTGTGATTTCTGTTTGTGAATATGATTATTTTGCTGGTGGGGGGAGTGCGCCGATTACTCCGTGTGGCACATAGAGTTCTTCTAAGTATGCTATTTCTTCCACAGACAAAGATATGCCTACAGCACCGACGGAATCTTCCAGGTGCTCTATTTTTGTTGCACCGATAATTGGAGACACAACCGGTGGCTTGTGTAATAGCCACGCTAACGCCAATTGACTACGAGTGACACCACGTTTTTCTGCAATCTCTGCAACACGGTTAATAATGCCTTGATCTTCCTTTTCGGTAGAGCCATACTTATATTTTTGAATATCGTCTGTCTTGCTACGTTTTGTATCAGCTCCTATACCTCTTGAAAGCCTACCTGATGCAAGTGGGCTATATGGCGTTGAAGCAATCTTTTGATCTAAACAAAGTGGCATCATTTCACGCTCTTCTTCACGATATATGAGATTGTAATGGTTTTGCATGGACACGAACTTTGTCCAACCATTCATCTCAGCAACATGCAATGCCTTTTGGAACTGCCATGCATACATAGCAGAAGCTCCTATGTAACGTGCCTTGCCTGATTTTACAACATCATGCAATGCTTCCATTGTTTCTTCAATAGGTGTGTTGTAATCCCAGCGATGGATAATATACAGATCAACATAGTCCATGCCAAGACGCTCAAGGCTGTTATCGATCTCTTGCATGATGGCTTTGCGTGAAAGACCCTGTCCATTAGGCGTATCTTTCATTTTTATGAAAACCTTTGTAGCGACCACAAGCTCATCACGATTTCCGTAGTCCTTGAGCGCACGACCCAGAATTTCTTCACTGCTACCATATGAATAACAATTTGCAGTGTCGAAAAAATTAATACCCAAGTCAAGAGCTCGCTTTATAATTACACGGCTTTCATCTTCACCCAATGTCCAATCATGGAAGCCTGATTGCGCTGAGCCGAAACTCATGCATCCCATGCAGATCTTTGAAACGTCAATTCCTGTGTTGCCAAGCTTTGTATATTCCATAGATAAATCCTCCTGTTAAGTTTTGCCAATCAGTGTTAGTTTCCAACTGCGCTTTCATCTTCGGCGAATTTCCTTTTGATGAAATCTAAATTATTATTTATACTAAGAAGAACCATTAGCTTAAGTCGAGCTCGTAAGCCACCTAAGTTCTGACCGCAAATGACGCCTAGCTTCTTAAGCTGTGCGCCACCTCCCAGATAGTCATAATAGCTGGCTGCAAAACCACCAATGCAACGACTTACCACTACGACGGGGATTTTGCGGGCTATGGCTTCTTCGAGAAGTGGGATAAACTTTGGCGAAACATTACCTGCACCAAATCCTTCTATTACGATCCCATCAACATTCTGCTCAATGCAGGTTCGTAAAAACAAATCATCCATGCCAAATGCTGATTTAATCAATTGTACATTAGCAGTTATGCTCTTAGGTCTTGTATAGTTCGGCTGATTTGCCTGAGGATGATAAAAGTATATTCGCTCATTTGCTACCGCACCCATTGGACCTGTTTCAGGTGCTTGGAAAGAGGCGACATTATTAGCATTTGTTTTAACAACATATCGAGGAGAAATGATGTTTTGATTAAAATAAACCATAACTCCACGATTTTGTGACTTTTCACTTGCTGCGACAAAAATTGCGCCGTACAAATTACCAAGAGAATCAGCATATAACTCGTGCATGCTTTTCATTGAGCCTGTGAACACAACAGGTTTAGTGGCTTTTACGAGTAAATACATGAGATATGACATCTCTTCTAATGTGTCTGTGCCTTGTAGTACAACGACACCGCTTATGTCAGGGCGATTAATCATTTCCTCAATCTTGTCTGCAAGCTCCAATGCGACCTGTGGAGTGAAGTGCGGGCTTGGCATACTGGAATAATTGACAAGCTCTATACTGTAACGATCTTTTAATGCAGGCAGTTCAGAAAGGAGATCCTCTCCTGTTTTATCCAGTGTGATTTTCTTTGTTTCCGGATTATATGTGCTTAAAATCGTACCGCCTGTTACGATAACAGCAACTGTTGGCTTTTGACTTTGTTGAGCGTTATTTTGGTCATGTTGCATTATAGTTTATCTCCTGATTAATTCAAAAATTATTGCTTGTTCAGATAATTATAGTTCCCCTTATTAGAGCTCCACTGCTTTTTCCATTGCAGCAATGACCTTGTCGCACCATTGGTCAAACTCCGGATCTTCTCTCTGGAGTGACTTATTTGCAAGTATGTTATCGATTGTCATTTTTACGCCTTGATCGTATCTGATTTTTGCGTTAAAACCAGGCACTAGACGTTTGAGCTTTGTATTATCAAAGACCACAGTGTTTGCCTTATCTCCGATTAGTCCACCTGTGAAATCATAATTTGAGCATTTTGCAAGAAAATCAGATGGAACATAGTATGGCTTCAACTCAACACCGAGAGCATTTGCAATAGATTGATAAATTTGATTCCATGTGAGGGACTCATCAGATGTTATTTGAACAGATTCGCCGATGGCATGGATGTTACCTAAGAGTCCGATAAATGCATCAGCAAAGTCTGAATTATGCGTCATTGTCCAGAGACTTGTTCCATCTCCGTGAATGATTACAGGTTTGCCCTCAAGCATACGCTTAGCAACTGACCAACTTCCATTATCGCCATGCACGCCCAGAGGGATGTTTCTTTCATCATATGTATGGCTAGGGCGTACGATAGTCACGGGGAATCCTTCGTCACGATACATTTTCATCAAATAATCTTCACATGCTATCTTATCACGGGAATACTTCCAATATGGGTTTGAGAGAGGAGTGCCCTCGGTAATTCTGTAATCGGAAAGTGGCTTCTGATATGCCGACGCAGAGCTGATGAAAATGAATTGCTTGGTTTTACCTGCAAAGAGTCTGTAATCTCTTTCAAGTTGTGATGGAACAAATGCAATAAAGTCTGCAACTACATCAAACTCTATGTCTGCAAGGAGTTTTGAAGCTGCTTCTTCGTCATTGATATCGCAAACAATTGACTTATAGCCCTCAGGTAAGCAATCATTGCGATTACCACGATTTATAACGTAAAGTTCGTGCTCTCCACTTTCGAGCAATTTCTTTGATATTGCAGTGCTGATAATGCCTGTTCCGCCAATAAAGAGAATTTTCATGTTTGAATAGTCCTTTCTTGTTTTTACAGTTTAATGCATTTTACTACTTTAGATTATTATACTTTAAAGTGGTGAAAGCGCAAGTGCTGATTTTGTCATACTGACATTACCACAGATTAACTACGAAATTGCAGAAAATACTTGACACATGTGTTAGACAAACGTATAATGACGTGTAGGCAAACGTCTAACTCATAGGGTTAGTATGAACAAGTTCATACTAACGGGAGAATGTGATGGAATAGTGGGGAAGAGCAATGGGAAAATTGAGAAAACTACCAGATGCAGAATTTAACGTCATGAAAGTCGTGTGGTCGAACACGCCACCTGTAACAGCAAACGCAATTATGAAACATCATGGTCATGGTGAGGGATGGAAAGTACAGACAGCAATCTCTCTCTTATTACGACTGGTTGAGCGGGGATATTTGCGTACTGAGAAAATCGGCAAGGAGCGCACATACTATCCACTAGTGGAAAAGGATGACTATTTAAAGTTTGAAACAGGTAACTTCATAAAGCAATTTCATGATAATTCATTTTTAAATCTCGTTACAACCATGTATGACGATAAAGCTCTTAGTGATGATGATATTGGCGAGCTTTATGAGTGGATACAGACACGGAGGAACGACAGTTGAACACGTTTATGATTACGCTGCTGATTTGCTCCGCCACTATGTCGGCGCTTGCGTTACTATATATGGCAGCTACACCACTTTTATCAAAACGATATTCCGATAAAGGACGATACTATGCATGGATTGTAATCGTAATTGGATTGATTATCCCATTTAGACCTCAATGGAGCAGTCCGCTGGTGAGTGTTGAAGTACCCGGTTATGCATCCTCATTTATTGCAGAGGTTAGCATAGCAACACAGAACCCGCAAACGATTCCAATCAACATGCCATACATTAATAATGTAGTAGCTTCCAATGTGATATCAAGTATTTCATGGTGGCAGTTCACAGCAATTATATGGTTTGTCGGAGTGGTTGTACTTTTCGCTTATCACATAATAAAGCACGCTCGCTTTACGAAATTGGTACGACGCTGGAGTGAGCCTGCCAAAGACATGCGGATTGTATCACTATTTAAAAAACTGAAATCAGAAATGGGAATCGAAAAGCAGATCCCTCTTTACATATGCCCAAGCGTTAACAGCCCCATGTTAATTGGTGTTTTCAAGCCAAAGATACTCTTGCCCACAACAGATATGGAACAAGATGAGCTTAATTTCGTCTTAAAGCATGAACTTGTACACTACAAACGCAAAGACCTTCTGTACAAACATTTAGTTGTACTTGCAACGATTTTACACTGGTTCAACCCAATTGTATATCTGATAGCGAGAATGATAGATGAATTGTGTGAAAAATCTTGCGATACCGAAGTTATACAATTCGAAGATGCGGATGCACGACAATCTTATGGCGAAACCATCATTGGTGTAGCAAGATACCAAAGCAAGATGAAAACTGCATTGTCCACAGGATTTTACAACAATAAAAAAAGTATCAAAAGCAGAATTGCAACGATAATGGACTCTCGCAAAAAAAAGCCCGGGTTAATACTTGCGTGTGTGGCTATGTTTCTTACCTTAAGTGTCGGATATGTATTAACCACATCACCAACTGTCGGAGCAACAGAGCCTACAGAAGTTGCAGACGAGTGGGCACAAGTTATGTCAATGTTTAGCGAAGTCCATCAAATAGACGATTTGCCAATTCCAAACTATTTACCGGAAAATTTTGTGATTGAACAAGTGTGGTTTTATCCGCCAATAGCTGAAGTTAATGACGAAACAAGTTCGGAATCAATCAGAAGTGCCATGTACATTCGTGTCGGCAATGGAACGCAGAGCTTTGACATAGAAATTGTGCGCCTTTCAGAGCAGGAAAATGTTAATGTTTTTGATGCATGGATGCTCGTTTCTCTCGAAACAACAATCAATGGTAGACGTGCTTTCCGTGGTCCCGGATGGTTGTCAATTGAGATAAACCAAAATGTAAGATATTCGTTCATGTGGGGAGCATTTGATCCCCAACTGGCTGACCCGCCAGACGATGAGATACTGGTAAGAATCGCCGAATCAATTCGTCTAACAAGCGAAGCGTAGGTGGCGGGTACGTAAAATACAGAAAAGGAAAATAAAATGAAAAAATTACTTATACTTATTCTCGCAATCGCCCTCATATTTGCCCTCGCAGCATGTAATGAGGAAGATATGCCTGAAACTACACAACCTGAAGAAACACCTGCAGAAGAACCATATGAAGATGAAACACCTGCAGAAGAAGAGCAAGAAGACAATGAAGAAACAGTTATACAAATTGCATCAGTAGAAGACATGCCATTGACGAGCTTCTCTAATTACCATGAAGTGGATTATAGTCAAATTCGCGGAGATGGCGTTAGCGGAACAAGACTTGTAATCTGGGCAAATACTCCTATTCGCAACATTTCACTCTTAAGTGTTGTTGCTGATATAGTGGAGGACGAATGGATTTATATACCAACCGGAACATATGGAACAGTCAGTGAGCTTCTGCCCGGAGAGGCATTTGTAATAAACGCATATATCGGTCTTGGTACGCTTCCCGGTAGCGGAATTACTTTTACTGATACAGATGGTGAACAGCGCTACTTTGTGATGATCGAAAACATGGGATATCCTGAAGCAGGCGACCGTTGGCTCATTTGGGAGTTTGAAAACAAAGGTCATGAACTGCCAGAGGTTGAGGAAGAGTACGAAGATGGTAATGGCGAAAATATAAACGAAAACGATACAAGACCCGGTTACGTACATGGAGATCCACTTGGGCTAACAATCGTGCAGCTAGTAGATGATGGACCAGGTCCGGGAGCACTTGCAGATGTTACATTTATGCATATGCTTAACTATAGTGAGCTTAGTAACTGGGATGGCGGTCATGGTCACACGCTAATGATTCAAACATATACACCTTTGCGTGATTTTGCAGTTATCAGTATTGTGGAGAATCTTGCTGTAGATGATGTTATTACATTTATTCCTATGGAAACATTTGGTACTGTTGCAAACTTCTTGCCGGGAGAAGCATTTATTATAAATGATTATATATGGATGGGTGGCGCACTTCCAATGAGTGGAATTACATTTTTGGATGAAAGCGGTCAGCGTTGGTTCTTTACAATTTTCCAAAACCAAGCATATCCAGAGCACGGCGCCGCTTATCAACTCAGAGAGTTTCCATTAAGAGCAGAAACACTTCCATCAGACTGGGTAGCCCCTTGGTAAACGCTGATTAAGTTAATACATAATAGTTATCAACTGCAAAATTTTGGTTTTGTCTCATTTTGAGACAAAACCAAAAACATGAGCATTTTTCTACAATTTGCACAAATTTTACCATTTGTAAAAAAAAAGATTCCATTTTTAAAAATATTTGATATAATACCTAGGCATGCCACGCCGCTGTGGTGGAATAGGTAGACACAAGGGACTTAAAATCCCTCGGGAGCAATCCTGTGCCGGTTCAAGTCCGGCCAGCGGTACCAGCAGTCTTAAGTTCTGAACCAGTACACACGTTGTACTGGTTCAGTGCATCTCCAGTACTATCAAGCATTTCCATAAATGATACCTGCTCACCGCTACACCCTGTGGGTGTTGTGCAAGGGAGTATGCCATTGCATGGAGCGTTTTGTGCCTGTCGGCTGCAAAAAAATGCGAATCGATGATGTGAGCCTGACAAGCAGTTCAACGCTACAGGATTGTCACATAATCGAAAGTGTGTTATCATAATTTGTGATTGAGATTTTACAAGGCAGGACTTCAAATGCATGAGTTAGTAATAAAAAAAGCAACAGATGACGATTTACATAAGTTGTTGGAACTATATACTCATCTGCATGATAACCCTTTACCACAGATTGATTTGCGAATCGAAAACATTTGGTCACGAATTATGAGTGATGTAAACCACCACATATTGCTAGGGTATCTCGGTAGAGAACTGGTTTCGTCATGTGTAATTGTTGTTATCGAAAACCTAACACGAAGTCAAAGACCATATGCAATTATCGAAAATGTAATAACGCATCCTGATTATAGAAAAAATGGCTATGCTTCGCTTTTTAATGTCTGCTGCAAAAGACATAGCTGTTAAAAATAATTGTTACAAAATCATGCTTATGACTGGCTCAAAGCAAGAAAGCACTTATGATTTTTATCGACGGGCAGGCTATAACTCAAACGACAAAACGGCTTTTGTTCAATGGGTTTAATACCGTGTGTACAGCGCCGCAACAAGTGTCAAGCAGTAGAATGGTTAACTACGACAGTTCTTGTAACCAATTATTGTGTAACGATTGAATAGGCGTGAAAGGATTTAATAATTTATGGCGAAGAAGAAAAATGAAGCACCTATAATCGAAACAAAGCGACTTGTTTTAAGGCGAAAAAAATATGATGATTTTCCCTATATGATGAAAATGTTTAA
>Ga0123355_10001312_pt1 | contig 34726 bp, 28 predicted proteins | sample TergutEmb28metaG_3_FD_89872 | JGI IMG/M metagenome (GOLD analysis project Ga0123355, IMG submission 89872) | Embiratermes neotenicus P1 segment gut microbial communities from Petit-Saut dam, French Guiana - Emb289 P1 | ecosystem: Host-associated > Arthropoda: Insects > Digestive system > Gut ...
ACCTAAAATTATTGATTTTATTTATACTTATTCGTTCCCTAAAAGACTAAACTTAAAAACCATGATTGATTTAGGGTTTGATAAAGAACTTTTGGGCAAAGGTATTCAACCAATATCACGAGAGATATTTAATCAGCTAGTGCAACACTCAAAAATGAATACAAAATATTTTTCAAAGTAAAAGGAGCATTATGAAAAAAATTCTGATTTCAATAAACCCCGAACATGTAGAAAAGATAATTAGCGGGTTAAAAAAGTTTGAATACCGCACCAAAGTGGCAAAGCAACATATCGATTCCATAATCGTCTATTGTACCTATCCCACAAAAAAGGTTTTAGCTGAAGTCAAGATAAACAGCGTATTGTCTGACACTCCAAATGCCTTGTGGGAAAAAACAAAAAGATTTTCGGGGATTACCAAAGAGTTTTTTGATAGTTATTTTAAGGGCAGAGAAACAGCCCACGCCTACGAGCTGGGTGAAGTGCTTGTATATCACAAGCCCAAAGAGTTGATTGATTTTGGTTGCCTAGTTGCTCCGCAATCATATATGTACATAAAGGCATAGAAAGTCATATGTTCGTAAAAACAGGTCTGAATTTTAGACTGGTTTTCATTTGCCATGTGTGGGCTTTGCCCGCTGTTTTTCTTTTTTAAATTGATGGACTTCGGACACGCCAAAAGTGTTCTCTCTAGTGGGTTAGAATGAGCCATTATTTTTTGCACCTACAGAGCCTTTCGTTAGGGGTGCTAATGGGGATAACATAGGCGAATTTGAGCTGGCAAGTATCGTAACTTTTTTATATCTTTTTATTATTTTTGGGTTTGCAGTTGCCAAAAGTTGCAGTTGCCAAAAGTAATACTAAATTTTTGGCAACTGCAAACTGGGCAAAAAGTGGGTGTTTTTAGGTGATTTTGCGACTTTCACACATATTTCACTCATAGTTTCACACATATTGTTTTTGTGGGTGTGAGTGAAAAATCTAATCAAAAGGAGCAAAACTTAATCACTATTGTTTGAAAAAATGAGTGTCGCACTTAAAGTGTGATACTCATTTTTGTTTCGTTTATTGTGTTTTTAATTGCAAAAGCAACACCGATATTTGCTACACTTGATAAGTCTTGCGGTGTGTGGGTGGCTTGGCTAACCCGCCATCGCCACCCACACACATTCCGCATCGACTATTATCAAAGTGCTTAACGCAAAATTCTCTATGCTTGCAATATTGCAAAATAACATTTTGAGTAAAAATCTAAAAAGCGATTTATTTTCTTGATTGTTAAAATAAAATATGCTATGCTTTTGATAACTAAGCTAAGGAAAAAATCAAAAGATATAAAATGAGTGAAACTAGCAATAAAGAATTGGGTCGTATAAATGGACTAAATGATTTATTTAGTGAAGTTTATGGCGGTCAATCAAAAGTAAGCAATATTCTTTCTGTTAATGATTTTAGTGCAGAGGAATTGAAAGGTCTAAAGGATAAATTAGACAGTTTTTTGCTTGGGGTTGTGAATTCATTACATATTGTGTTGGGAGATAGGTTAGCTGATACTGTTGTTAGAGCATACGGAATTTGCACAGGAGAAAAAGAAAAAGTAGAAAAGTTAGATACTGATAGCAGGAAAGAAGTAATAAGGTTATTAAAAGAAAAGTTAGAGCAAATCATAATTAGAACAGCCGCAACAACTATTGGCAAAAGGATTGCAAAAAGTGATTTGCTTCAACAGTCAAGTCAAAATGAAATTAAAATTGTTATAACACCACCAACAGATTTAACAAGCATTTTAATAATTTTTGCTAAAGACAAAGAGGAGTTTTTTGCTTTTAATAACTATGTTAGTAAGTCAAAAAGTGAAAAGTTTATAAAAGATTACAAATCACACTATGATTTAATAAAATCATTGCTTGATACTAATAGTGTTTCAAGTTTTGATATTATTGCGTGTACTGAGCTAATAAGAATTTTTGACAACTTAAAAGAATTGAGCAAAGAACATAATAAAAAATTTATTGAACGCAATCTTATTGCCAACAAAGATTATTTTGATAATCTCTTAAAAGATGTAGACAGCAAAGTTATGTTAGATGATGAACAGCGAAGTGCTATCTTAGCTGATGAGGATTATTGTCTTTTGATTGCAGGAGCAGGTGCAGGCAAAACTACAACAATGGCAGCAAAGGTAAAATATTTAGTAGAGAGGCAAAAAGTGAGTCCTCAAGATATTGTTGTAATTTCGTATACAAACAAAGCCATTGATGAATTAAAAGAGCGTATACAGGACAGATTGAAAATTCCTGCCAATATTGAAACATTTCATAAATTTGGATATAATATTCTAAGAAGTGGCAAAGCAGAAGTGCCAACAGTAGAGTATTCTGCGGCAAGGTATGTTTTTGAGTGTTTAGAAAAGCAAATTTTCACTAACAAACCATTGCTTAAAAAGGTTATGCTGTTCTTGGGATATTATCTAAATATACCAGAGGAAGCGTTTAATTTTAATTATAATAATCTTAATGATTATTTTACATACAAAGCTAATAGTCATTTTCAAACGATTCGGAGTAATGCGGGTGATTATATAAAAACAGTAGTAGATAGGCGGTCAGAAAAAAAACGAACTATAACGGGAGAATATGTAAGGTCAAATCAAGAAGTGCAAATTGCAAACTTTTTATATTTGCATGGAATTGAGTATGAGTACGAGAAAAGATACCCGATACATATTGCAGGACTAAAAAAACCATATATCCCCGATTTTACTATTGTTTATGAGGGCAAGACATTTTATTTAGAACATTTTGGGATTTCTCAAAACTATCTTAATAAAATGTTTTCTAAATCAGATTTAGAAAAATACAAGCAAAGTATTTTATATAAAAGAAAACTACATAAAGATAATGGAACGCAACTAATTGAAACTTATTCCGAATATAATGACCGCCGAGAGCTTATTACTCACCTAAAAGAAAGATTAGAGGCATTTGGTATTAAATGCACTCCAAGAAGTGATGAGGAAGTTTATAAAAAGCTAATTGATACATCAAAAGATAAGTATGTGTATAGGTTTGGGCATCTGATACTTGATTTTATTGGTCGCTATAAAGAATGTGGTCATGGCAAAGAAGGTTTTTCTATTTTTCGTCAAAAGCATGATAATGTAAGGACAGCTTTATTTTTAGAAATTGTTGAAGAAATTTATAACTACTATCAAGCGTGTCTTGAAAGTAAAAATTCTGTTGATTTTGCAGACATGATAAACAATGCCGAGAAAATGCTAAGAGAAGCGGAGCAAAATGGGATTCATTTGCCTTACAAATATATAATTATTGATGAGTTTCAAGATATAGCAAGGCAAAGATTTAATTTAACAAAAACGCTGTCTAATTTAACAGGGGCGAAAATTGTTGCTGTCGGAGATGATTGGCAATCAATTTTTGCATTTGCAGGCTCTGATATAACGCTGTTTCAAAGATTTTTAGAATTGATGGGCGATGGGATAGAAATGCAAATCAATCATACATATCGCAACTCTCAAGAGTTAATTGATATTGCAGGCGGATTTATTCAAAAAAATCCGACACAAATAAAAAAGAGGTTGCTATCTCCTAAGACAATTAAAAACCCTATTGAAATTATTGAGTATGATAGGACAAAAAAGGGAGCGATAGAAAAAAATTGGGCTATGGCTATTGACGGGTGTGTGCAAAAAATTGTTGATGAGTATGGCGAGAAAAGTTCTATACTTTTTGTTTCCCGTTTCAATTTTGAAAAAGATAAATTGTGTACCTCGCAGTTTTTTATTGAGGGAAAGAGTGATAAAATCATTTGGAAGAAAAATCGCAAAGTAGATATTACTTGTTTAACAGCTCACAGTTCAAAGGGTTTAGGGTTTGACAATGTTGTTTTGCTAAATATGATGGAGGCTACTTTTGGTTTTCCTAGTCAACTTGATGATGACCCAGTTTTGAAATTGGTTACTGCACAAGATTTAACTATTCCTTACGCAGAAGAGCGAAGATTGTTTTATGTTGCACTTACAAGAACAAAAAACAAGGTTTATATGGTTACGCCATCTAGTGTTCCGTCAAGATTTGTGCTAGAGCTTATTAAGGATTACAAAATCAAGCATAGTGAAAATTTGAGTTTTGCAGTTCAAGAGAGCAACAAAGCTAATTGTCCTATGTGTAAAGCTGTACTAAAATATCAAGCGAACAATTCTTATGGAATACCAATGCTTTATATGTGTACCAATGACCCTGAGATTTGCGATTTTATGACAAACAGCAAGCAAGTTTTAGCGGATATTTATAAATGTCCTCAATGTAAAGACGGATATATGGTAGTTAAGGGAAGCAAGAAAAGCAACGACTTTTTCTATGGCTGCTCTGAATATCCTAGTTGCAGAAGTCAAAAAAGCATACCAAATGCACTAAAACCATCAAAAAGTGAAAAATGATAATCGTGGAGAGCAAGTAAATTGAACGAAAAAAATAAAGAACAAAGGATGCTTCAATATAAAATTAAAATCTCAGATGAACTGTCTATTTCAGATTCTTTTTTGCGATTAGGAATTAAGTGCTTGCAAGAAGATATTGAAGAGATTAGTTGTCCTAATTTATTCATAGCATTTTATAATTTTTCTGTTGGAATTGAGCGTTTGCAAAAGGTTATCATTAGGATGACTATGAAAATTGATGAAAATTGCAAAGTGTTTGATGAAATCATAAATCAGCTATTTAATGATAAAAGCGTTGAGAAAAATAAAATGAAGAAACTTATAAAATGGATAAAAGATAATAAAGATGAACTGTCTAAACATTGTATTACAAATTATTCTGCTGTAAAAGAGGGGCTTAAACCAAAGCTATTTTTGTGTATTGATAGAATGATTGACATATTAAACTCTCTTTCATATAGCCATGATTTATTGGAATTACATGGAAAAATTAAAAATGTAGAGCTTACTAAAGAGGAAGAAGATTTGTTAAACATTTTGACACAATTCTACAATCATTCTAGGTATGAGAATTTTAATTTATTTGAGGATGGGCAAAGTGTATTTTCATCACTTACAAATGAATTGTTATTTGATGATGAAAATATTCAAAAACAAAAAATAATAGACAGTATAAAAGCGATAACCAAAAAATATTTTTCACTAATTAAAGAGGATAGGGTGTTGAAAATTTGGGAGCGGAAATATATTTTTGATATGACAAGTTAGCCGCAATAATTAAAGTCTATGCGAATGGGTTTTACTCATTGTTCTAATTCTTCCGTTTTGGGCATACGGACACACTCATGCAAACAAAATTTACATCCCTAACTTTTCATTTGAATAGCAAGGGGTGAGGGGTGTATGTGGTGAGAGTTTATTTCTCAAACGCAGTGGGGGCATGAACACCATAGGGACGGAATTATAACATAATAAAATCCCTAATGCTGTCAAGCACCGCCAAAAACTTTTTTGAATTTGAGCGTTGCTCTTGTTTTGCTAGCAAAAAAATTCAAAAAAATTTTTGGCTAGCCTTACGGCTTGCTTGACAGCGGGATTTTATTATGTTGTCCGTCATTTAGGGGTGTTCATGTTTTGTCTTGCTCAAATAGCGTGAGTGCATTTTGTGTTGTTTTATAATGATGATTTATTCACTTTGCCTAAAATCTTAAATTGATTTAGATAAATCTATAATGCCAAATTTAGTATCATTGTCAATCTCAAGCAAAAAATAAACTCCGTTTGTTTGAGGTTTTTCGTTCATGAGTTGTATTGCTTCATCCCTTATCGCCTTAGCAGAAATTACTATGATATTTTGTCTATTAGAGTTTGTTACAAAATCATAAACAGGCTCACTATAATTTTTCTCACTAGCAACCTTAAATGCTAGTTTTTTTGCTTTTATGTCCAAGCCAATAGATATATATTTTGGACTGCCTAATAACTCAATAGCCTCCGTATTAAACCTAATAGCTTGTTTAGTTATAGAAACTGTTGGTCTATTTATTTTGCCGATACTAAAATTAAAACTCATAATTATATCCCTTTAGGTTTTCATAGGTATGATATAATTATTTTATCTTATAGGTGTGGCACTGTCAAGCAAAAATGCCACACTTCTAAGATAATATTACTATGGGTGTAGAAAAATCAAATTTCAGTGAACGACTTAAAGAATTATTGTTTGAAAATGAATTAACTGCAGAGCAACTAGCTAGTAAGGTGGAAGTATCTCGCACAACAGTATATCGCTGGATGAGAAAGTCATTGCAAATTAAGAGAAGCAACTTGATAACTGTTGCAAACTTTTTTAGTTGCACTATTGAATTTTTAATAGGTCGGTCGGATGACGATACAAAAATTAAGCCAAAAGATTGCCCTAGCTTGACAATCCAAGTAAGAAAAATTATGGCTGAACAAAATATGACTACATATCAATTTGAAAAAGCAGGCAAATTTAAGTGTAGTTATTTTAACGATTGGGACAAAGGCTATGAGCCATCACTCCAAACACTTATAGACCTTGCCGACTTTTTTTGCTGCACTATTGATTATTTAGTGGGCAGAGAATAGCTCTTTTTGAAAATACACTTTCAAAAAACAACTTTTGCCTTTACCAAATGTTGTGGATTTCTAGGTTATGGTCTTTTTCTATTTGTTGGATTTTGTCTATGAGTTGGCGGCTTTTTTTGATGTTTTCGGCTAATGCCCATTTTATCATATCACGATTGATTGTGCCGTATTCATCAATGAAGAATTGTGGGTATTTTTCTAAAAACAAAAACAGGCAGTCAATACTCTCGTTGTTGTCTGTCGTATGTTTAGATAATCGCTTGAATAATTTATCTATTCGCTTCAATAAATCATCTAGCCACTTTTGAACATCTTTTGAGTCAACAGCTACCCCTGCTTTTTCAGTTAATTCTATGTCCACCATTTCGCTGATGGTGGGTTTTTCGTTTTTCATTATTCTTCTACCTCGCTCATTTTAGTTTGCTCTATCTTGGTATTGACAGAATATTTTGCACCCTGTTCATTAAGGTTAGCGATTATCTCACTAGACGGCTCGCCCTTTTCCCAAATATAAGTATTCATTTCGGGCATATAAATAATCTCATTTATTCGCCTTAAAAACCCTTTGAAACTTGGCTCTTTTCCGCTGTTCCTAGCCTTTGTATATTGCTTATCAAGCGGATAGTTTGAAACAATAAAAACCTTTGTATAACAAGCTGTGCGATTGTGATTTCTTGCAGGGAGTGAGCAGGGTCTGCCGTCAAGCCACTTGTTCATTTTAGTCAATTCAATTTGACTATCAAACTCATCAAATAAAATCACATCTTGATACTCATACTCATCAAACATTCCTGTCGTATTGTATTCACCCACAATGCCAACCTCTCTTGGCTCGTGCCCTAAAACTCTCTCAACAAAAGTAGTTTTTCCTGCACCCTCTTTGCCATAAATATATGTAGTGCGAACATCCCTAACAATATTCTTAAATTTCTCTTGCTTAATTTTCTGTTGTGCCTGCAAAACTTTTTGACCGCTGTTAAGCATTATCCATGTGTATTTTTCTAGCATTTCATCATAAGGAGTTCCCTCACGAATGTCCACTAAAAGCTCTTTCATGTCCGTCCTTGCTCTCTCGTCAGGTGGTTGCAAGCCATATTCAAAAAAGTCATATCCCTCAATTTTGGTATCTTGCTTTTTGCAATAATCTATGTAATAGCTGCTTACCTCATAGCAGGGGTCAAGGTGGATTGTAGGGAATATCTCTCTTACTTTCTTAAAATCAATCTGCCTTTTATAGTGCATGAAGCCTTGCAAGTGTTTAGTGCCACTCGCTCCCTGTTCATATTGAAAACAAACATAATCAATAAAGTCTATCATTTTGAAGTAGTCTTGTGCAGCTTGATAGTCTTTGAAAAATGCTCTTTCAGCGACAGCAGTGCCTAATATATGTTGTCCGTCTTTTAGAGGGTATTCAGCAAGTCTAAATTCAAAAAACTGTTCATACTGCGGCTCTCTTAAGTATGAATAATCATGCTTGACATTACCTAATAAACTTTGTTGCTCATCAGTCAAGTTATCAGGGTCAAGCACCTTTATATCGTCCGTTATAAATGGATTGTTTATAGTAAACCTATTTCTAAAGGCTCTTTGTCTAAATTTCTTTTGCTTATACATATTTGGCAGTAGTTTAATTCATTTTTTTAATAAAGTCAACCTAAAATAGTTGTGTTTTTGTGTCTTGTGTGATATAATATTTTTGTGAAAAGGAGGATGTGAAACAAAGGGTTAATAACCCAAAACAATAGTGAGGTAGTTTTATATGAATTTATGACATATAAAAACAAGACTATTACAAAACATACTAGAGGGAATTGGTTTGTGCGTGTTAGGGTTAATGGCGAGTATATTTCTATTTATGGCAGGACTAAGGCTGAAACATACGATAAATTGAGAGTAGTTGCGGATAAGATAGAGCAGGAAAAACTACAAAAATTGCTTGAGAAAGTGTCTATGCCAAAAGAGCCTGCCCATATTATTGAACAAATGCCGATAGTGCCCATAGTCACGACTATTGAAACTCCTGCTGTCAAAACCTATACACTGCAAGAATGGTTTGATGAGTGGCTAAACTCTTATAAAGTTGGAAATGTGAGAGCCTGCACTCTTAGTGGATTTAAGACACAGTTTAGAAAACTTAAAAAGTTGTATGATGTTGATTTGAAAAGCATTACAAATTTAATGTTATCCAAAACAATAAATGAAGTTGTAGCCACAAGAGCAAAAGACGGACTGCATAATATGATTAAGCAGATGTTTAGTGTTGCGTTTAATAATCGCTTAATTGAGAGTAATCCTGCTTTGACCTTGCCTAGACCAAAGCAATATGCAAAAAATGAGAAAAAGGCTTTTACCGCCGAGCAGGAGAAAATCTTTATAGATTTTTGCCTTGCTAATTTGGACGAATACGAGCCGTTTTTGATTTGTTTATTGCAGGGAATTAGAAAAGGCGAAATGCTTGCCCTAAGACCAAATGACTTTGATTTTGTAAACAACATTTTGAGAATTGATGAAAGCTATGATAGTCAGCATCCCGAAGATTTGCAGACCAAGAATGAGGCAAGTAATCGCAAAATGCCTATGTTTGAATTGACTAGAAAGGTTTTACTGAAATACAAAGATTATCCGCCTAGTGAAAGACTGTATTTTTTAAGCGACACCGAAATTACAAAAAGGCTTGATAAACTTTTTAAGGCTTGCCCCGATTTACCAAGACTAACAACACATGAATTAAGACATACATTCATATCCAGTTGTCACGAAAAACGAATTGATGAAATCATAGTGCAAAAATGGGTAGGTCATGCGATAGGGTCTAGGATGACAAAAGCAGTTTATACTCATGTCGCAGACGAGCAAGAACAAAGGTATATTGCGATACTAAATAAAGCATAGTCAAAATAAGGTTTCATAAATGGGTTGAATTGGAGTTATTATTGGATAGGGTTGTATGAAGTTATTATCTATTGGATTGTTATTGGGTTATTAAGAATGAATTAAAAGTTATCATATCAAAAATAAAGAACAAGTTTCACACATATTTCACGCATATCACAAATAAAAAATTCACAGGCTACTACTCATTTTTTAATAAAAACTAGCGTTTTTATATATTTTTATATAAAAATGGGTTTAGGTTTGCAGTTGCCAAAAGTAAAAGTAAAAGTAAAAGTAAAAGTAATACTAAATTCTATTCTTCATTTATTTTGTATTCATAAAATAATTCTGAGTTATTACCGCATACTAATCTTATGAGATGTACAAAATGTTTTAATAATTCAATAAAAGAAACCGCAGCTTGTTGCGGAAACTGCGGTCGTGTTTTTTGCGCCAAGTGTCAAGACAGACTGTGTGCTTGCTTAGGGGAGATGAGGTATTTTAATTAATTTCAATTTTGAGTTATTAAAACAAGCCTTCAATGCTTCCGTCATCATTCAGTATCATATTATCGGATGCCGGTATTTTAGGGAGTCCCGGCATAAGCATGATGTCTCCGGCAACTGCGACTAAAAATCCGCTGCCTGCCCTCAGTTGAATGCGTCTGACTGTTATGCTAAAGCCCTCAGGTCTGCCCAATAATAAAGCATTATCTGAAAAAGAATATTGAGTTTTTGCCATTACTACCGGCAAGTTTGCATAGCCTAGCTCAGTAATTTTTTTCATATCATTAAGCGCCTCATGCTCAAATACAACTCTTGCCGCTCCATAGTTTTTCAGGCAAATTTTTTCAATTTTTGTTTCTATACTGTCTTCTAATTCATACAAATACTTTATCTTAGGAGCGGGTTTTTTTTCACAAATTTTTGCCACTTCACCAGCCAAGTCTTTTCCGCCCTCGCCGCCCTTTCCATGCCCCTCTGCCTCTATAGCTTTTACTCCTAGTTTATCGCAGGCTGTCTTAATTGCGTTAATTTCTTCATTAGTATCAGTGTTAAACTTATTTATAGCAACCACCGCATTCAGACCAAAATTATTTGTAATATTTTCAATATGCTTTTCTAAATTGGCAATTCCTTTTTTTAAGGCGTTTACATTAGGGGCAGTCAAATCAGCCTTTGCCACGCCTCCGTGCATTTTTAATGCTCTCACTGTTGCCACAATTACTACACATGACGGTGCAAGACCGGCTACTCTGCACTTTACATCCAAAAACTTTTCCGCCCCTAAGTCTGCGCCGAATCCTGCTTCAGTCACCACAAAATCGGCAAAAGACAAAGCCATTTTTGTTGCAATAATGCTGTTGCATCCGTGCGCGATATTTGCAAACGGTCCGCCGTGAACAAACGCGGGTGTTCCTTCTAATGTCTGCACTAAATTTGGTTTTATTGCTTCTTTTAACAAAATCGCCATAGCATTTTCAGCTTTTAGTTCTCTTGCAAAAATAGGTTTATCTTCATAGCTGTATGCTACCAAAATATTGCCCAGTCGCTTTTTTAAATCCTTCATGTCGCTTGTTAAACACAAAATCGCCATGACTTCACTTGCCGCCGTAATATAAAAACCTTCATCTCTTAGTTGTCCGTTTGTTTCTTTTCCGTGTCCTACCGTCACAACTCTTAATGCGCGGTCATTAAGGTCAATGCACCGTTTCCACTTTACTTTTTTGGGATTTATACGAAGAGTGTTGCCTTGATGTATATGGTTATCTATAAGTGCTGCCAATAAATTATTGGCGGTAGTAATTGCATGAATATCGCCCGTAAAATGCAGATTGATAGCTTCCATCGGGATAACTTGGGCATAGCCTCCGCCTGCCGCGCCGCCCTTTACGCCAAAGACGGGACCTAAAGACGGCTCACGGATTGCCGCCGCCGCTTTTTTGCCGATTTTAGCAAGAGCATCGGTTAAGCCTATAGTAACTGTAGTTTTGCCTTCTCCTGCGGGAGTGGGATTTATGGCGGTAACCAATATCAGCTTGCCTTTTGGCTTCAGGTCTTTATAATTTATCTTAGCCTTATAGCCTCCGTAAAAGTCTACGCAATTTTCAGGAATGCCGATTTTTTCTGCTATTTGGCTAATTTTTGTTGGTTTAACCGAATTTGCAATTTGAATATCTGTTTTCATTGTTTTTTATAACTCCTTTCATTTATTATTTTATAGCAATTAAATTTGCTTGTCAAACTATTTTTTATGGGATATAATTTTTGATAAATATAAAATTGTGAAGTATAAAATTATGTGGTTTTGAAAGCGGAATAATTTTTATAAGCAAGCAGATAATTTACAGCCTTATAAGTTCATACTGTCATCTTTTATACTTAAACTAACAGGAGTTTTAAAATGATAATTACAGGACACGGATTAAACATTGCAGCATTGACAAAGGCGGCAAGAAACCAAAAAGAAAAATTTGAACTGGACAAGGACGCTGTATCAAAAATCAAGGCGGCGCGAAAAGTGGTTGATGATGTTATTAACTCTGATAAAGCCGTATACGGCATAAATACAGGCTTTGGAAAGTTTGCCAATGTATCTATCACTAAAGACGATACCGCGCTGCTTCAAAAAAACCTAATCCTGTCGCACGCTTGCGGGATAGGTCAGCCTTTGCCTGTTGATGTGGTGAGAGCGATGTTGATTTTGCGTATTAATGCTTTAGCCATAGGGTATTCAGGAATAAATTTGGACACTGTCAATTTGATGATAGAGTTTTTGAATCGTGGAATTACCCCTATAGTGCCTGAAAAAGGATCATTAGGGGCAAGCGGTGATTTGATTCCGTTGGCTCATATGTCATTGCCTTTGTTAGGGCTTGGAGAGGTTTTTTATAAAAATAAAAAATTACCCTCTCATGTGGTTTTAGAAAGGGAAGGACTTAAACCGATTGAACTTGGAGCTAAAGAAGGACTTGCTTTGATAAACGGCACGCAAGCCATGTGCGCTTTGCTTGCTCTGGCTTTGCATGATGCTAAAATTTTGTTCAAAACTGCGGATGTCGTGTCGTGCTTGACCATTGAGGCTTTATGCGGTATTGTTGACGCGTTTGATGAGAGGCTTCATAAAGCAAGAGGGCAGGCAGGACAAATACTTGTTGCCGGCAATTTGAGAAAATTGTTAAACGGAAGCGGTTTAGCTAAAAAGGCGTGTGTGAGCGGGGACGGAAGGGTTCAGGACGCTTATACGCTTAGGTGTATTCCGCAAATCCACGGTGCCAGCCGCGATGCGCTAAGTTATATTGAGGGGATTGTTGAGCGGGAGATGAATGCGGTTACGGACAATCCGTTGGTTTTTTCTAAAGGCGGGGATGTAATATCCGGGGGGAATTTTCACGGGCAGTATTTGGCGATAGCGGCGGACTATTTGGCTATTGCGGTGAGTGAGATTGCAAATGTGAGTGAGAGAAGAACCGAGAGGCTTGTCAATCCGCAGTTATCTAACGGTTTGAATGCTTTTCTTGTGAAAAACGGCGGTTTGAACAGCGGTTTTATGATTCCGCAATATGCGGCGGCGGCGCTTGTGAGTGAGAATAAGGTATTGTCGCATCCTGCCAGCGTGGATAGTATCACCAGCAGCGCAAATCAAGAGGACCATGTGTCAATGGGTATGACGGCGGCAAGGAAGGCGGCGGTAATTGTTGAGAATGCGGGCAATGTTTTGGGGATTGAATTGATGGCGGCGGGGCAGGCTGCGGATTTTAGAGGAATCAATAAGCTGTCGGTTGCGGGGAGAAAGGTTTATGATAGGTTGAGAAAGGATGTAATTTTTGTTGAGGAGGATATGTATTTAGCGCCTTTGATGGAGAGGAGCGGCAGGCTGGTTAAGAGCGGAGAGATACTTAAAATTGCAGGAAAAATTAATTAATGAATATTAGCGGTGAAATAAGAAATCACGATGGCACAAACAGGTGAACAAAGTTTGTCACTGTTTAAAAGACCTTCTATTTTGACCTAATTATAATAACAGGAGCGTTTAATAAACGCTCCTGTTTAGGATTCATTATTATAATAAATTATGAGTTTTCTAATTCTGAATTCGGCATTGCAATCAAAGGTAATCTCACCCATTTTTGACAAATTCCTTTTTCTTCAAGCATTGCTTTAATAGGGATTGGATTGGTCTTAGAGAAAGCTTTTTCTATAATCGGCAACAATTTGCACTGCTGTTTTGTACTCAATAAAAATTTATTTTTTAATGCCGCATTTACGATTGATTTTATCTCTTTAGGATATGCATTAGCCACGACTGATACAACTCCGACTGCCCCTAAAGCCATCATCGCCGTAATTTGGTCATCATTGCCTGAGTACAAAAATAAATCATCATTACACAAAGCGCGTACTTTCAGCGTTTGTGAAAAATTGCCGCCGGCTTCTTTCAAAGCCACTATATTATCAATCTTAGACAGCTCAAAGCAACTATCGGCATCTAAATTAATACCCGTTCTGGTCGGAACATTATAAAGCATAACAGGCAAATCAACTGCGCCGGCAATCGCCTTAAAGTGTGCAATCAGACCTTCTTGCGGCGGTCGGTTATAGTATGGGGCAACAGCCATTACAGCATCCGCTCCCATTTTTTGTGCGTGCTTAGCCAAAGCAACACTGACTCTGGTGTCGTTTTTTCCTATGCCTGCAATTACTTTTGCATTGCCTTTATTTTCAATGGCAGAAGAAAGTAAAAGAGTGAACTCAGTTATATCAAGCGTGGGGGATTCGCCCGTAGTGCCGCCCACAATCAAAGCGTCAATGCCGTTATGTACTTGGAATTCAACAAGCCGCCTAAAAGACACAAGGTCTAAACTGCCGTTTTTATTAAACGGACTGACAAGCGCTGTGCCCACGCCCTTAAAAATAGGTGTTTTATTCATACTATATTATATTCAAACAGGGGAGATTATGTGAAAATCTAAAATCTTGTTCTAAATAATAAACCCTACTCACCACTTTCTACTCGTTATCATATGATTATACATGGAATTACATATTAAGGGTGGAAAAAGGCTTAAAGGACAAATAAAATTGAGTGCTGCAAAGAACTCTGTTTTGCCGATATTGGCGGCTTGTATTATGACACAGCACACAGTAGTGCTGAAAAATTGCGTACCGCTTTTGGATGTTTTAAGCATGATTGAATTATTGAAGTCATTAGGGGCTAGTATTTTATTTATTGATAATGATATTGTGGTTAATTGCGAGAGGGTGCAACCGCTGGCAGCAGACGCCGGTTTGACTAAGACAATAAGGTCATCGATATTCATTTTGGGACCCTTGCTGTCCAGATTCAAAGAGGCAAAAGTATCTGCTCCCGGCGGGTGTGCAATTGGGAGCAGACCAATAGATTTGCATTTGAAGGGGCTAGAAGATTTGGGGGCAAAAATTTCTGTGACTGATGAAAATACATTACGATTTGATGCAAAAGAGATGAAAGGAGGCAATGTGAATCTGGCTTTTCCGTCTGTGGGAGCTACTGCAAATTTAATGATGGCGGCAGTACTGTCAGAGGGCAGTACGCTTATAAATGGCGCGGCAAAAGAGCCTGAGATTGAGGATTTAGCTAATTTTATTAATTGTTTGGGCGGCAAGGTTTTTGGAGCCGGGACGGAGTCTGTTTTGATTGAAGGGGTTAGGAATTTGGACGGCGGTGAATATACACCTATACCTGACAGGATTGCGGCAGGTACTTATTTATGTGCGGCTGTATGTGCAGGCGGACGGGTGAAAATTGACGGCATAAATGCGGCGCATATCTATAGTTTGGTTGAGATTTTGTCTAAAACTGGTGCAAGTTTTAGTTTTAAAGCAGGAAAAGATTATTTAAGTAATTCGGTGGAGATGGTGAGCAGGGGGATGACGAGAGGTGTTGGCGATGTAATTACGCAGCCGTACCCCGGTTTTCCGACAGATATGCAGCCGCAATTGGCTGCGGCTTTGTGCGGTGGTTTGGGTCAAAGCGTGGTGATTGAAAAGCTGTTTGAAAATAGATTTGGGTATATTGAAGAATTAAAAAAGATGGGGGCGAATGCGGTTTGTATCGGAGACAGCGCGGTGGTGTGCGGTGCAGGGAGGTTGAACGGAGCAAGGGTGGCGGCAGAGGATTTGAGGGGAGGCGCGGCATTGGTGGTGGCGGCTTTAGGTGCAAACGGGGTGAGCATTGTTGAAGGAGCGGGGCATATTGACAGGGGGTATTATAAGATTGAGAATGATTTGGGTGGATTGGGGGCGGATATTATCAGAAGAAAATAAAATGTACTGCATATATTTATTGACAATAATCGCGCCGTGTGATATAATTCAAACGGTGATTTTATGACAAAAACGATCAAATGTCACGGCAAGATTAATTTATCATTAAATATTTTAGGTAGGCGTGACGACGGTTATCATTTTATTGATTCGGTTATGACGGGTGTGGGATTATATGATGAGGTTATTGTGAGCAAGCGGCGGGACAGCAAGGTTGCGATTAGGTTTGAAGGTGAAGGAGCAAAGGCGATTGGTTATGATAACACTGTGAGGCGTGCGGTAGAACTGTTGAGGTGTGAGTTCGGCATATTTTCAGGAGTAGACATTGTGGTAAAAAAAGGATTGGGCATAGGGGGAGGGCTTGGCGGAAGCGCTGCCGACGCTGCGGGTGTGATTAGGGGCGTGAATGAGTTGTTTGGACTGTTTGAAGGGAGTGAGCGGTTTTATGGGTTGTGTGAGAGACTGGGTTCGGATACAAGATTTATGGCTATGTTGATTGAGAAGGGCGAGAGTTTTTGTGCGAGAGTTAGAGGGACAGGTGAGATGGTTGAAACGATTGAAAATAATTTGGGATTTGATGTGATGATTGAGAAGGGAGCAGGGGTGAGCAGTAAGGATGCCTATGAATTGTTTGACAGATTGTATCCTGATTTTGTGTGTTGTCCCAGTGACAATGAAAAACTGATAGAGTGCTTAAAAACAGGAGATAAAACGGCGGTTGATTATATGGGAAACGCGCTGGACAAGGCAAGTGTTTTGCTAAGTCCTGAGATTGAAGCTAAAAAAGAAAAACTGATTAGAGCCGGGGCAAAAAGGGTGCTTGTCGCTGGCAGCGGCGGCAGTGTGGTTGGTGTGATGTAGGCGGCTTTTTATATCAATAGACAATGGCAAACCGGCAGTTAGGTGTTTATATATAACTAGAAAAACTAGAAAAAACTAGAAAACTTAAAAAATTACTCAAAAAGGCGTCAAAGTATTGACAGGAGTGATTAATAGGTATATAATAGTCATGTCTTAAATGACAGCCTAAACTCCCGTTCATGGGGTAGTATTGGCTTCGACGGTGTAAGATAACAATAGGAGTGCATGCACTAGCGCCCACGGCTAGTATAAAATGGGCAAAAAAACAAATGCAGATAATGCAAACAGAACTCAAGTAGGATACACTCCTAACTATGCGTTCGCGGCTTAATTAACTAGCCGCCGTGCCTGTCATCAGTTTCGTCGGGGTGACAGGGGCGTAAATCAGACGGAGAATGTCGTATGGGCTTATAACCTTCATCCATGCGAGGCACAAAAAGGTTGTGTGCAGAACGATTTGTTGCTTTATGCGTCCGCACAAGAAAAAAAGCAACTAAGCATGTAGAGTTTTATTGCATCCTTATGTCGGACGTGGGTTCAACTCCCACCTACTCCACCATAGGTAACAGAGTTCGCACACCTTCCAGTATTTATTTATAAAAGAAGTTGTAGTTTTTATGGCGAAAAGACAGCATCGCTACTGGCTTTTCAATAATGGTAAGTTATTTAACTAGGCTATTTTTCCTGCTAGATTTCTAAAGACAAAGCTTGTCCACTGCAATCGTCAGTATCAAAATTGCCGTGATTTTTGCTTAATAAAAAATATCGTATATCAATATTTAGTAACTCTGCAAATTTGATTACATTACCCAAACTAGCTTCACTTTTTTTATTCAATATTTTTGAAATACACGGTTCGCCAACTCCTAATAATTGTGCGACCATGTAACTTGAAAGATTCATCAATTTCATTTTTTCCTTGATAATCTTAATGTTATCTATTGCTATTTCATCTTCAAATTTTAAATGTATTTTAAATTCATTTTCATTGAGTTCGCGTATTTTGGATTCTTCGTCACAATCATATAAAAGTTGAGGATTTTCTTCAAAATATTTCTTTAATATTTTTATCATATCATAAGCTTGTGAATTTGGTATGAACATTCTTTTCACACTGCTTTCTTTATATTTACTAGGTAGCACTATTTCAAATAGAAAGTGACGCTTGTCCTCAACAGTTTTCTTCAAGTTAGATTTAACAAGAACATTTAAATCCTTTTCGATACTTTGAAAAAAAGAAATTTTATCAACATCAGTTTTATATTTCTCTATAAAATTTGTGTCTGTTAATGGTTTTGTTTTTCTTATAATAACACAATATGATTTATTTTTTTCTATTTTAGTATTCATATTAAAATAAGGTTTATTCCATTTCGTAGAGAATTCTTCAAGTTTATCTTTAAATTCTTCAATAATTTTAATCTTATCTACACTAATATTTTTTAAGAGAAAATATCGAATGAAGAAAATTTTTGCCGATTCCAAATCTGTTTTGCTACGAGCAATGATATTTTCAAACTTTCTGTATAATTGAGTAAATTTTTTCAATGAATAATATTTATTTATTTTTGTTAACAATTCTAAGAACATTGTACAACTCAATTGAAAATCATTTTCATCATACGCTTCCAAAGCGGTAATGAAATCATGATAAAACTCACTTGGTTGTATTATGTAAGGGGTTTTTACTTTTATTTTAATATTACTTAATTTAATGTTTGATTTCTTAGTTTTTTGTAATTTAAGTTCTTTAAAGCTATCTCCGATTGCAAAAGTTTTTAATCGTAAAAAAATTTGTTTCAATATATTCCTCTTTAGCTCATTATGTAATATTGTTCTTTTGATTGTGTTCATTTGTGTTTCTCCTTTGTTTTGTTTTAAATTTTATTTTAAACTTAATTTAATTTGTTAATTGATTTCAGTAGTTATGAAAATAATTGCTTCCTTAACTGACAAAAGTGGAATTTCTTTATTTTGAATATAAAGCCGATTATTTTTTTCATTAAAAGAATATTTAAATATATTAGCAAACTTCTTTAATATTATTTTTGCTATAAATTGTTCAAGCCTCTCTTTTTTTATTAAATCCTCTTTCAATATAATTTCATTGTCAACATAAAAAGCCTCGTTCGTTTCATGAGTTGTATAATTTAATCGGTTAGCATAAATTTTAATCCTACCGAGGGCCTTTTTTATTTTTAATGGATTGCCCGATGGTGTAAATCCACCTTTATTCATACTGCCTCCTCAAAATTTATTTGATAATTGGAACTCAAATTGCTTGACACTTAGATTGCGATGAACTACAATTAGTGTATCACCTATAGGAAAGTACTTTCCATAAAAATAATATACCTTGTAAATCTCATAAAGTCAAGCATTTGGAGGAACTTTATTATGAATTTTGAATATTTTTTACATACTAATTTAACAGTAATTATAAAAATAATAAGCTTATTGATTGCAACAATATTAAGTATTATAGGGATAGTAATAAAGCTAATGGCAAACAAGCCAAAAATAAAGGTAACTGATTTATTTTGTGCTTGTCATTATCACGATGAAGAAGAATCATGGGCTTGTATAGTGCTAAGGCTCGAAAATATTAAGATATCTGACGGTCACCTCGCGAATGTTTGGCTTCAATTTGGCAATCGTAGATATGATATGACTAGTCATGGTGTCAGTCAAATACTGCCTTTTTTATATGGAAATTTTGACAACGAAAAACCACTTAATCGTGTTAAGGTGGTGCCTATTGATTCAACATATATATTTGTGGGAAACTCACCAACTAAAAAAAACATGGGGTTTTATTTTGCAGAATTTATAAAATCAACAAGATCACTTAAAGCAAAATTGTTTATAGACATAACAAATCAGCGCACTATTCGAAAGTCTATAAAACTTAAATATCTTGATTAGAGTGATACTAGATATTTGATTGCAAGATAGTGAAAAATGTCTAGTTATAATTTAACGCTCTCGTCCCACAAGATAATCAATAGTTACCTTAAAATAATCGGCTAGTTCTATAAGCGTGGGGATTTGCGGCTCTGTGCCTTTTTTCCAACTCGTAAAATAACTATCCTTAAATTTTGAAGCGGTAGTCATTTTATAGCGGGAAATCCCAAGTTGCTTCATAATTTTACGGACTTGAAAATAAAAATTGGGATATTCTTTGCGGATAACAAAATTTAGTTTTGTATCAGTGCGGTTGGTTATGTATTCTAAAGAACACTCAAAATAATCACAAATGGCAACAGCATTATAAAGATACATTTTACCTGCATCACGCAACCATTTATATATAGTAGCTGTATCTAAATTAAGTGCAGATGCTAGTTGCCTAGTGTCAATATCTCTTTCTAGCATTAAATCCATAATTATTTCATTCATTTTCCATTCCATTAAAATTGCTCCTTATACATAACACAATATCCCAAAGAGTTGCCATTTTTGCTTGACTGAGGAAACTCATTGGGATATAATATTAGTATGACACATATCGGCGAGGAGAATAAAAAATGAATTTTGATTTTAAAATCGGAAAAATAAACAGGCCTATAGTAAAACTTACAAAGACTAATTTGACATTTAATAAAAGAGCTGTAGAATTATTGAATGTGCCTGAGTATATTGCTATAGGCATAGACAGGGCAGAAAAGAAACTTGCGTTTAAGGCAACAAAAAAAGATGAAACCCGTGAGCCGGTATATCCGTTTGCAATCAACGGCAGAAATGACGGGGTGTTGGTTTCAGCTACTAAGATACGAAATGAAATGGTAAAACTATTGCAAGAAAAAATTGAAAATGGCGGGATTGCTTTTGTGTTGGAAATAGATGAGGAAACAAAGTTTGGAATAATTGATTTGACAAGCGGTGAAAAATGTGTTTCTAAAAAGTAGACTAAAAATATAAACAGTCATCAAAATTTAATGTCAATAAAAAGAAGCAGCTGTTTTGATTAAATCAGCTGCTTCTTTTGGTTATAAATTATTTCTTTTTAGGTTCTGCTTTCTTTTTTGCAGGAGCTTTTTTTGCTTCAGCCTTTGGTTTTTCTTCAGTTGCCGCTACTTCGGTAGGTTCTGCTTTTTTTGCTTCAGCTTTTGCTTTGGGCTCGGCTTTTTTTACTGCCGCTTTAGGCGCAGGTTTTTCTGCTTCTTCAGTCTTAGCATTTTTTGCCGCAGTTTTTTTGGCTACTTTATCCTCTTTTTCTTTCTTTTCAACTTCTTTCGCCTTAGCAACTGCTGTTACTTTTTTGGTTTCTTTAGCGGTCATTTTTTTCTTTCCGCTTTTTGCGCCTTCCGCTTCTTTTGCCGCCGCTCTTTCTTCAGCTTTTTTTGCATTTTCGGCCCTTACAGCTTCTTTTGCCTCTTTTGCTGCTTTAGCTTTTTCCGCGGCAATAGTTTTGTTATCCTTTTTGATAACAATAGTAATCTTTCCGCTTTTTACTTCATGCAAACGACGAGACAGGTTTGATTTTTTGTTGGCTGCGTTGTTTTTATGCAAAACACCTTTTGACACGGCGCAATCAATAATAGACATAGTTTCAGGCAGCAGTTTTTCTGCTTCGTCGATGCGGTTTGTGTCAATAGCGTTATTGAATTTTTTTATAGCAGTTTTAACCTCGCTGATAGTAGCGCGGTTAATCTGGTTTTTGGTTTGGTTGACAAGCACTCTTTTTTTGGCTGATTTAATGTTAGGCACGGTTGGGTTTCTCCTTAGAATTTTAACTTTATTTCTTTATTTTTTATCTTTAACCTGCCAATTCTAGCACATTAAATTAACAAAAGCAAATGTTTTTAAGCAGTATTTGATAATAGTTTGAAATTAATGGCTATTGAAAGAGCGGTTTATTTTTTGAGAATAAGCTGATTATAAAGTTGTTTTAGACTAATATCCTAGTATCACCTATCATCTTACTAATCCTTTTTAAGTCAAAGTGATCCAAAATAGCCAGCGCATATTTTCGGCTTGTCCCCAATTTATCTCTAAAATCCGCTAAAGCAACGGGGGCTGATTTTGCCAATTCTTTAAACACTGCCAGCGCTTTGTCATAAAACTCCAGCCCCATCATAATTTGACCTGTCAGCATAATCACCGCTCCGTTTGTTACTAAATAATCAAAACTCTCTTTAAAAAATTTGCCCTCTTTACTAAAAGTCTCTCTCATCTCATCCAATGACGGGGTGGAATAACCGCTTCGTTTTAGAACAGCTTCAATCTCATTGCAAATCTTTTGATGCCTTGCGCTGATACCGGTATCAGCATTTGCTGTCTTAATCACATCCCCGTCAAACTTAATAAGACCCAATTTATCCATCAACTCAAAAACTTTATTATCAATCCCCTTAATTTGGGTTTTAGGCATTCCGTTTGCCGTAGGATTTTTCACCTGATATTCATTTAAAGTCTTAGTCAAATCAGTATTCAATACTTTCAAAAACTCTAATGCCACTACTCGTTCTCCCTTAGTCCCTCCAATCAAAAATATTTTTTCAGCTTTAACTAAATATGCAAATTCTTTGTCAAACTCACTGCTCTCATCAAACAACCTAGTCCTTAAATCCGCTAAATACGGATACTCTCTTTCAAAAACAAATTGTATAATTCTCTCTCTCATGCCTCCGGTGTCTTTGATAATAAAACCGTTTAAGTTTGCACCCTTTTTATATTTATTTCCTTCTGTGTCCAGTACTATACCGCCCCCCACTGTTTCTAAAGGCGAATAAAATCTGAGTACAAATTTATCCTTTGGTTTAAGCATCATCGGGTCATCAAGCAAGAGCTGCCCATAACCGGTTTCTCCCGCTTTGAGAGAAGTCCTGTCAAACAGCAAGAGTTTTGCTAGTGTAGAAGCCGTCCCCGAATGAAAATGTAGTTTAGATTTGTCTTTTATTTCTCTTTCACAAGAGGGCAAAATATTTATTTTTATATCAATTTTTGTTGCCGCCCGCATTGAGTGGGGCAGGGCAACGGTGTCGCCCTTTTGCACTTCTTCTAGTGAAACTCCGCCCAAGTTTATGGCTGCCCGCTGCCCTGTATGGACGGCGTCTATTTTTTGAGAGTGGTGCTGAATGAAGCGAATTTTTGAACTTAATCCTTTTGGATAAATAATAACCTCATCGCCGACAGAGATACTTCCGTCAGTAACCGTGCCGGTTACTACAGTCCCAAAACCGTCTGAAGAAAAGATTTTGTTTATTGGCAACCTAAAGGGGGCGCTGATTTTTTGGTTAGCGCCGGCGTTTAATATAAGGTTGAATAGTGATTTTTTTAATTTGTCTAAGTTGTGTCCCGTATGTGCGGATACAGGAATAATTTCAGCATTTTTTATGAACGGATAATTTTTATTTAATTCTTCTTTGATTTCGTCTATTGCCATCTCTATCCATTCTTCTTCTACTGTGTCGGTTTTAGTTAAAGCAATGACAGCTTTATTTATTGACAGAAGAGACAAAATGTCAAGGTGCTCTCTGGTTTGAGGCATGATTCCTTCGTCGGCGGCGATTACGATGAGTGCAAGCGAAATTGTTGATGCGCCGGCAAGCATATTCTTGATGAATTTTTCATGCCCCGGCACATCAATAATGCCAGCCTTTTGTCCGCTGGGCAAATCCAAATAGGCATAACCCAATTCAATGGTTATGCCTCGTTTTTTTTCTTCTTTTAGTTTGTCCGTCTCAATGCCCGTCAGAGCCTTGATGAGCGAGGTCTTGCCGTGATCAACATGACCGGCAGTGCCGATGATTGTATGTGTTTTTTGCATAATGATTTATGGGGTGGGGGTGCTAGATTTATACTATACTGTAGAGAGCGCTGAGGGGGGAGAGGGCTTGTATATTTGCATTTCTTTTATTAAAAATCTTTAAATCCCAAAAGGTAATCTGCTGAGACATCAAAAAAATCACATAGTTTTTTGATGGTTTGAATGTCAGGTTGGGTTATACCTTTTTCATATTGGCTAATAGTTTGTTGTCGTATGCCTATTGCATCGGCAATTTGTGTTTGAGATAAGCCTTTTTCTTCTCGCAATTCTTTTAATCTTTCCATAAAAATATTATACAGTAGTATGCTGTAAAACGCTTGACATACAGTGTTTTACTGTATTATAATATATTATGCAAAAACAAAAATCATATTTAAACCAATATTATGAACTCGAACTTGAGTGGGTCAAGAATGGCGTTGACATAAATAATGCGACAAAAGAGCAGGTTGAAAAAATGCTGAATTTAAGAGAAAGGGCAATTAAGCAAAGCGGATTAACTGCTCTTGAATTGACTTTAATTTGTTCATACCGCATTCATAGGCTTTTTAGCAAATAGTTGCCTTCTTAAATTTCTTCAAATCCTAAAAGATAGCCGGCTGAAACACCAAAAAAATCACATAGTTTTTTGATGGTTTGGATGTCAGGTTCTCTGGCTCCTGTTTCATATTGGCTGATTGTGTTTCTGCTAAACCCAAGATTTTTTGCTAATTGAGATTGAGTTATACCTTTTTCTTCTCGTAACTCTCTAAGTCTTAATGTTTCTTGTCCCATATTTAGTTATTTTGTCTCAAACTGAGACAAAACACTTGACAGGTCTCAAATTGAGACGCTATAATTAGGCTTATGGAAAAACAAAAATCATATTTAAACCAATATTATGAACTCGAACTTGAATGGGTCAAGAATGGCATTGATATTAATAATGCAAAAAAAGAGCAAGTTGAAAAAATGCTGAATTTAAGAGAAAAAGCAATTAAGCAAAGCGGATTAACTGCTCTTGAATTGACTTTAATTTGTTCATACCGTATATACAGACTTTTTAATAAGGTCGGTAAGTATTAAAAAAGCATACTTTTCAACGCATTGACAATTAAATCAAACTGGCTATCAAAAATTGTGCGCACATCCATCAAAATGCAATCGTTTTTTATTCTTGCGATTATAGGAACATCAAAGTCTCGCAGGATTTTCTCAACCTCATTAGCTTTTAATTTGCTAGATTTTATTTCTATCCCGAATGATGCTAAATTCAGTGTAGGAGCAGAGCCACCGCCTACTTGACTGTCTAATTCTACTACCTTAATTTGCAGGGGCGGCTGCCCTCGGTCGTCTGCTATTGCCTGCATCGATAATTTATACAGTTTCTCAGCTCTGCCTTTTAATTCATCCTTACCGCTGCTCAACATTCTCAATACAGGAATTTCACTTTTTGCTCTATCCTTATCCGCCGCATAAATCCTTAAAAGAGGCTCTAATGCGGCAAGACACAATTTGTCCACTCTCAGCACCCTTGTCAGTTGATGTTTTTTAATCATATCCACCAACTCTTTTTTACCTGCTATAATGCCGCATTGAGGACCGCCCAACAGCTTGTCCCCAGAAAAACAAATCAAGTCGGCACCGTTTTTTATTGCGTGCAGGACAGGCGGCTCATCCAATAATTTTGGCTCATACTCGTCCAAAAATCCGCTTCCGAAATCGTATATTAGAGGCAGTTTATGTTTTTGTGCCAGCTTGCTTAAAGCGGTGATGTCTACTTCCTCACTAAAGCCCACTACCTTATAATTGCTTGTATGAACCTTTAATATAGCAGCAGTTTTTTTATTTATAGCTTTTTCATAATCCGATAGTTTTGTTTTGTTTGTAGTGCCTACTTCTTTTAATATAGCTCCGCCTAGCTCCATTATATCGGGGATGCGGAAAGAGCCGCCTATTTCAACCAACTCGCCGCGGGATACGATTATTTCAGACGGGACGCCACCCTCGGCGTCCTCTACGATACAGGAGCCGTTTGTTGATGAAATCGTAGGGGACGCCGCCTTCGGCGTCCCGACGACTAATGCCGACAAAATGAGCAGCACCGCCGCTGCATTGTTGTTTACTACTAAGGCACTTTCTGCACCTGTTAATTTTGAAATCAACTCTTCTATATGGGAATATCTTGACCCTCTTTCTCCGCTACCCAAATTATACTCTAGTGTAGAATAATTTTGTGCCACCAATGCCGCATTTTCTGCCGCAGCACTTGGCATAGGCGCTCGCCCTAGGTTTGTGTGCAGGATTATTCCTGTGGCGTTGATGACCGGGCGAAGATTATTTTGTGATAGCTTTTTATAGTTTTTGAGTGCTTCAATTGTGATAATGGGGATTAAAGTTTTTTTGTCCTGTAGGGGAGAGCAATGTTTGCCCGCTTTGCCGTCTGCATATTCTTTTCTATATTCATCCAATGTTTGTCTAATTGCATTGGTCAAAATAAACTCATCAAGATTTTGACTATGCTTTAATGCGTTTAGTTTTATGTCGTTTACTGACGGTAGATTTTTGAGTGAGGTGTTGTTTTTCATATGTAAAAAGCATAAAGTATAGAGTATGAAGAATGAGGGGGCAAGTGTAGTAGGTTGAAAATTAAGGACAGAATAGTTCTAGATTGCTTCGCTTTGCTCGCAATGACAGCCTTTGAGTAGTGTCATTGCGAGCGATAGCGAAGCAATCTAGTATAAGATCTATCTTTGTCCTTTCAAACTATTCAAATTTGCCCGTCAACACTTTATACTTCATACTTAAATCCTACTCCTTAACTAAAAATCCTTTTTTAATCAATACTTCTCTTGCTTTTTTCTCTTTGGCTTTATTTACTTGAATAACAATGCCTGTGCAACCCATACCGCTTGCGGCATATATCCCTGCCGCCCAAATGCTTTCAACCGCGGCATCCAAATTCTCTATTTCTACTCCGTTTATGTCTGTGTCCACAATTTCAGTTGCCGGAGCTTTTGTTTCTTTTGCCGCCGCACCTTTTTTAGTAGCTTTAGCTTTTGTGCCGCTTGCCTCGACAACTCCTTCTAATACTTTTTCAAGTCCGGCTTTTTCAGCTTTCTTAAATTCATCTTTTACTACCTTTTTATAGTTTCCATTGACAAGCTCTGCTGCAAACAAAATAGAATTCGCCACAACCGGCACACCGCTTGCCCTAGACAAAATAAGCACCAGCTTATCATAATCAGCGGCAACTCCGGGTCCATAACCAAATCCAATGCTTTCATAGTTTCCGCCTGTTGTAAACGCACTAAACATTTTCATCAGCACATTTCCTGTCAAGCTGTCGCACACCAGCACATCACACGCCGCCGTCATTGCGTCATTTCCTCTCATAATGCAGCCGCCGTCGCTTCTGCCGCTTCCTGCAAACTCAATATCATATCCAGCCGCTTTCAAGTCTTTTAGTGCCTTTTCACAAGTCCTTGCCCCGTCTACATTTAAGATGCCCACAGTTGGTTTTTTGATGCCGCTTGCTTTTGCCACGATTATGCCGTATAAAGCATTTTTAATCATGCTTTCGGCACGGTTTGTAGAAGAAGTGCCTGTGGTTGAGGCTATATACATTGCTTTGCCGTGTGCCGGAGTGATGACACGACCCACTGTTGACACGCCGATAGGGAATGAGTAGTGCATCGTCACAGCACCGTCTGCCTCTTTAGATTTTAATAAGCCATCCATTTTTTCATGCATAACTTTTTCACAATTCGTTTCAACAACATTGACAACATTGCTATGATTGCCCTTGCTTCCTATATAAGTGATTTCAGCCGCACCAGCTTTTGCCGCTTGCAACGCACCGTCAATCATGTTTATTTCGCCATGCTCAGAGCCTAGACCAGTAAGGATAATGCGTGGTAATTTTTCTGTAGGGGCATTCAATGAACGCCCGCTTGACGCCCCTGCATTTTTTTGGATAATAAACGACACGCCGTCAAACAGGTTTGTCATTCTGCCTAAGAAAAGGCTGCCTTTGCCGATAATCATGCTGTTTTTGATTTTGCCTGCCAAAATATCTTGTCTAAAAAATTCTAAGGCAGGAGCACCCGATGGAATATGTCCTTGTGTTGGTGCCCAACCGTGAGTGCCGACTCTAGTAGTGAAAGCATCTATTTCAGTCCTTGCAAACTCTCCTTGCATAACAGCTAATGCAGCAATCATCTTAAAGTTTTGCAAAGCGACATTGCCGGCCCCTGCTTCCGGGTTGTGCATTTCAGATGCATACCTATCAATGTCCGAGATTTTGACACCCATTTTTTCTAGCGGGTCTGCTACTAATGCTTTGATAACAGCTTGAGGGGCAGAGCCGCTGCCCACTGTGTGCTTGCCTGTGTAAGGTGACAAAATTTCAGGATTTATGCCGTCATTTTTTGAGATAAGAACAGCAAAGCTGCCCACTACATCTTCAATAACAGGCATATCTTTTTTGACATGGTCTTTTCCGTTCATGCCTAGCTTTGCAGTAGATCCTCCTGCCGCTACGATTACATTATCATATGTCCCGGATGCAACAAGCGCCGCAGCATGAATAATCGCATGGGTAGGTGCTGCACAAAATGCACGGATATCTGACCCCGATGCGTTTACAAATCCGCAAGACTCAGCACAAGCCTTAGCCAAGTTGCCGCCGCCCCGTTGGTTCATGTCTCCCACTGCTTCTTCAGAGCAATCCAGCACCATATCAACCTCATCAGCGGCTATACTGGTATACTTAACCAAATTCAAAATTGCCGTAACTGACGATGCTTTTGATACTAAATTCTCTAAAATTACATGAGCAGACAAGTTTTCATCAATATCATGAGCGCGCTTTACGCAGCCTATCAATTTTTGGTTAGAATAAAGCCCTTCAGCATGATTATTATTGATTTCATTTTCAATGCTAGGCATATCTGCACCCGCACCGATTTTTGCTTTCAATTCAGCAGTAATCAATGGGTGCTTGTCAAATGCAGGTTTATACTTTTTGATAAAATCAGCATCAAGCATTACTAAATTAAACGCATCAACTGCATGCATCAACAAATAAAACTCTTCTTGCGGCATGATTTCACCGTTTTTAGAAAAGCGGTTTGCGCCCTTAACCGGCTTATTAAACCAAGGTAAATCGCCGATTGTATTCAAAAAATCGGGAGTTTTATTTCCGATATATACTTGAGTTGGGGGGTAGGATACGACATCGTCAAATTTTCTTAAATGCTTTGGCAAGGCTTTAAGATAATCAGAATTCGGGTTGACGATTCTTTCAGTAGTTTGAGTGCTGCCATTGTGGATTACCATGTCCGGTGCGTGGATAAGGGTATAGGCTGCGCCTTTTAGGATGCTGTTCATTTTTTTTGGACTCCTTGTTATATAAATTCAAAATTGTGAATTTAGAATTATTGATATGATAAGGTTTGAATGTTTGTGCCGGCGGATAAGATTGAAGTTGCGGATAATTATTATTTTGCAACAAACGAAAATTTAATATTATAATCATCATAACACATCGCTAAACCGGTTGTCTAATGTTTTTGCGGGCAAAATCAGCACAAGAAAAAAATGCTTTTTTTCGCTTTAGTTGCTAATTTATCCAAAAATCATTTGACTAGCACCCTAGTTTAATATATAATAGGTTGGTTAAAATTAGTAATGTGGGGAGTTGTACCCCTAATGCAAGGATAAAAGATAATGAAAAAACTAAGATTTATTACAATTATTGGCATGGCTGTGATTATGATGTTCACTGCAATAGCATTTATCGGATGTTCAGATGGCCGTCAACCTGCCATTACCGGTCAAAACACCCGATATGCTGTGTTTTCAAACGGCGGCTCTGCGGTCCAATTCGGAAACTTTGTCTACTTTGTCAACGGACACGGCGGTTTTGCCGACCCCAATGCTGATGCAAACAGATTCGGACAAGTTGAAAAGGGAGCGTTATACCGCGCCAGGCTTATGGGCAACAGTGTTCAGCGCTATTTCAATTTTTGGTACAACCAAAGAGATGCGCAAGGCAACCAAATTCCTACGCCGTTATGGGTTTTTGACAATGTCATAGACGATTTTAGTCAAATGGAATTTTATACCGATTCAGAGCGCATCATTGAGTATCAAAGGGACGAGAGAGGTGAATATTTGTACGATGAGGACGGCTATAGGATTCCTATAGAAGAAGGACCGTTTGAGTATAGGCATACAGCTCAATTAGACAGGATGGCCGGCAAAAGAATCGGTCAAGAAAACACCAGTGTGGGCGGCGGCATTTTTATATTGGGCGAATGGATTTTCTTTTCTTCTCCGCATAACCTAAGGGATGGTGCGGGCGTTGTTCATACTACAAGGACGGACTTTTTCAGACTTAGTTTGGACGGGTCAAGGATGCATCTGATTTATACTACGGTAAATCACAGGACGGACGACGGTACTCCCATTCCTGTACAATATGCTTTTCATAAATGGAACGGATCATATTACTTGTTGGTATTAGACGGGGACGAGATTATTTCAGTAGAGATGGACAGAGGCGGCAGCCGTATAAGAAGTCCCAGGACTATTGCTCAGAATGTAACAAGCGCGTATTTTCCGGTCAGGGAAATTTATTATAACGGTATAAATGAAAATACTGTTGAGAATTTTATATATTGGACAAGGAGTCCGGTCGGCGGGTTGCATGGTGACACCATACTAAGAGGTAATGTAATTGAGATGATGAGACCGGACGGGTCAGAGAGGATTATGATTTATAACGGCGGGCAAACAGCAACTATTATGGGGACTGACAACGGATTGTTTTTTTATAGTGCGGCTGTTATACAAGGTGTTGCCGCCGTAACTACCGTTCATTATCACAATTTTCATGATTTATTGCTTGGCGGAAGGTTTATAAACGGTGAGTTTAGACCAAATCCAAACAACACGCTTTTCAGCCCCACATACCGTGCGTTTTGGACCGGCAGAAGTATTCCGTTTTCAAACATTGCAGGTACTATCTCAAGAACTGAATTTAATCAAGCGACCAATCTTGTAGCGATAAGACCTAATCATCACAATGCAGAATGTGTTTATGTGCTTGCGTTTGGCGGTGACGGGGTAAGATTGTTTTCTAAGGCGGGTACGCCTGTATTGCTGACAAGCAGAAGCGCTGAGTTTGTGGCATACAACGGGCATGGCGGTTTCACTCATGCGGTGAGGAATGCTGCCGGCAATCCTTTGCCTGTATGGGATGTGTACGGAGGATGGACGCTGTTTTTAAGAGACGGAAGCAGTTTTTTTAGTGTGAATTTGTTTGGGGGCGGAAATGAGAGGACAATCGGGACGGGTTTTTCGGGCGGTCCGCCGTCGTTTAGATTGGATATTCTGCCTAGTTTTGCTGTATTTTTTGCAAATGCGCCTGACATATCTGCGAGGGCTACAAATTATGCGTGGTTTATAAGGCTTGATGATGTGTATGCCGAACCGATGTTGATTGCGTATGTGATTTATGAAGAGAGAGAAGATGCGCCGCCAATTATTGGCGATGAGGATTAGAAGTCTTATAGAAAGAGAGCCGGAAGGCTCTTTTTTTTATAGTATAGGAAAAACCGTCTGAGATTGAGAATAAGCGAACTCAAAAAAACCCGTCAATGCAAGACGGGGTTGGAGTGAAGCCTCTTTTTTTTATGCTCTATGAAAGAATCGCATAGAGAGGCAAGAAGCGGACGCCAAAAAAGCCGGGCAAAGCAAGCGAGGGAGTTTTTAAAATAAACTTTTTTTATAAGGACTAAAGGCTTATGAGTTATTTTATATTGGATTATAGGTTTTAGGACAGGATTAACTGAATTTAAAATGCAAAATATCAATAAACTAGGCTAAATCCCCTCAATTTTTGCTTGCAATAAAAAAATAAATATTGTACGATATACTTATTATGGACAACCTTAATAACAACAATAGCAATGAATGCCCTGAGGAAAAGAAAAAAAGAATTTCTCTTAAAAACAAATTAGGTCAGCTTATTTTGTCATCTGATGATGAAGAATGTCTGACAAAAAATGCCGCCGCCTATGCCAAAGCGAAAAGACGCCGCAAAATTCGCAAAGTCATCATTTTTGCAATCATAACCGCTGTCGTTTTAGCCACTTACGGCTTTGCGTTTTTGTTTGTTTATACCCTTCCTTATGACCATTCTGTTGCAAATTTTTTCAGACTCAATATTTTAAGAAGAGGTTATTATTTTGAGTACAGAGCTTTTAGGTATATCCCTGAATATATCAACGGCATAAGACAGCCCGATTTGATAAGAGACTATTATCTTTATCCGGTCCTTTATCAAATTGAAGCAAGCGGCAATATGTTTATCATGGCTTTGATTGTTATATTAACCGGTTATAATGTTATTACCGCTCTGAATTTTTTCATCAGATTAGGGGCAAGAGGCGATTCTAAGCGCAGAAAAACAATAATATCACTGGCTGCAAGTTTGACTAAATATATAGGATATATAGTTGTGCTTATTATTCTGTTTGAAATTTTCAATGTAAATCAGGCTGTGTTGGCCGCCATTATTGCCGCTCTCGGTATTGCTATCGGTTTTGGCGCGCAGGGTCTTGTCGGGGACTTGTTGACGGGGTTGTTTTTGATTTTTGAAGATAATTTGCAGGTAGGGGATATTATTACTATTGATGGGTTTAGGGGTGAAATTGAAGAAGTAGGTATAAGAACTACCAGACTTGCCAGTATCGGCGGCGATGTTATGGTAATCAACAACAGCCGATTTGTCAAATTTGTAAACATGAGTATGCATAGAAGTTTTGCCGTGTGTGATTTGAATATTGAATACGGTGAGAATATTCAAAAGGTTGAGGGATTAGTCTTAGGGCATTTAGAGAAGGCGGCAGACAAGTTTCCTGCTATTACGGACGGTCCGTTTTATAAGGGTGTAGCTGAATTTAATGAGAGAGGTGTAATGATTAGGATTGTGGCTAAGGTAAGCGAGGCAGAGAGATTGCAGTTGATTAGGGATTTGAACAGGGAATTTAAGCTGTTGTTTGATGAGAACCAAATTAAACTTGCAGTGCCTAAGATTGAATTGGTGGAAAGGGATGAACGCAAAAAATAAAAATAAAAGTATAATCTGAAAAATGAGGGCAACTATCATAGTTGGTTCTCATTTTTTATAGTATAGGAGAAATGGTTTGTGTTTGAGAATAAGCGAACTCAAAAAAACCCGCCCACTGCAAGGGCGGGTCGGGGCGAAGCCCCTTTTTTTATAGTACAGGAGAAATGGTTTGTGTTTGAGAATAAGCGAACTCAAAAAAACCCGCCCACTGCAAGGGCGGGGTCGGGGCGAAGCCCCTTTTTTTATTGAAATTGATTGAATGCCAAAAACTTAAAGGCGTTTTTCTCATAATTATGTGCATTTTATAATGTTTGAAGCTTGACAACTTGGGACATCATCACATATAATAAACCTTGTAAGGAGTTTAATAAAATTATGAAAATGAACAAATTAAAAATATTTTTGATAACTGCATTTTTGCTTGTGTCTACTGTTCCGCTTTTGACAGCCTGCGCAGGGCAGTCTGGCATAACACGCTTACAGTTTGTACGCACAGAGGACCGCTCGGAGTTCCATGTGAGGGTTAGGCTGGGCACATACGCAAACGGAGTTGTAGAGTTGCCTAGTGAACATAGGGGAAGACCCGTTACAGGTATCGCCGCCCCGGGCTTTAGGGATGCAACACATTTTATATCTGTCACAATCCCTGCATCAATAACCACTATTGCCAACAACGCATTCAGAAACACCCCTAATTTGACTGTCATTATGCTTGGGACAGAACCGCCAAAGCAAAACAACAGTTTTACAAACATTGCTAACACAGGCACGGGCGTAAAAGCAATTATTGTTCCGGATGCAGCGCTTGAAGCATATCGTGAGGCGTGGAGTCAGCATTCCGACCATATTCACCCTGCCAGCAGTGTTATAAACAACTATTTTTTAGTTAGCGATGGACTATTGGTGTCATATTTTGGTTGGCAAGAAGAGATAATTGTACCTGATCAGGTGATTAGCATAGCAGGTTCGGCATTTAGAAATAATCAAGGAATCAAAAGAATTATAATAAATCAAAACACTACAAGTATTGTACCGGACGCCTTTAGAGGAACAAGTGAATTGGCTTATATTGCAGTTGCGGAGGACAGTGAAAGCTTTGCGAGCATAAACGGCATTTTATATAATGCAACAAGGACACGCATTGACTATATCCCTAGCAGACTAAGCGGTATGGTGGTTATACCCGACGGTTTTGTGTCCATGAGGGTCTTAGGTCAAACGGTTAGTCATAATTTCAGCGATGCTGCAAGGGCAAATTATTTTGCAGGCACTTTCATTACTTCAATATCCTTGCCGGGCAGTTTTGCTATCATTCCTGCGGGATTTTTAAGCGATACTCCATATCTGAACAGCATAACTCTAGGCGAGGGTTTGACCAGAATAAATGCCCGTGCTTTTGAAAATGCTGTTGGTTTGAAAACAATAAGTATTCCGTCAACTGTAGATTTTATTGCCGCCGATGCTTTTAACGGCGCTAGAAATTTAACTATCCATGTCCCGTTTGCTCAAACAGATGTGCCAAGTGGTTGGGCTGAGGGTTGGAATGCGGGCAGACCTGTTGTTTTTGCTCAATAATATTGGTTTTGTGAAGCAGACAAAAACTTTTTGGAGGGAATTCCAAGTAGATACAAAGCAGATAAAAAAGGAGAGGCGGTGTATCTTTGCGGACACGATCATGGAGTAAATATTAATAAATTTAGTGATTTGCAAACTATAATTTGCGGAGGTCATCCTCATAGTTAATAAACAGTGCCGAGTATGGAACTACATATAGACATTGTTGCAGCAGTATTTTATTTGGAGAATACGACACCTATAGTGAGCAAGTCAAGATAAGAGGCCATGCTATTACTGATGCTGATGAGGTTGTGAAAGAGCTTGATGTCATAGGGTCAGATGAGAGCGCCTTAAAAAAAGATGATAAATTGAAGAATCAAAATTACAGGAAGCTGATTAAAGAAATAAAAATACCGGACATATATGCATATAGACTCATAAAAAACAAAAAGATTAAAGCCGTATTTTTAGGAGCAAATGCGATTTATTATAAGGACGGTGAAATATTTGGTTCAAAAAATGTAAGCGGAGCTGAGTTAATAGCAAAGATTTGTTATGAACAAGACCCATCTGTGCCTTGCTATTATATTGCTGACAAGTTGAAATTTAAGAATTTTACCGAAAAAGACAAAGACGAGTATTATATCAAATTGAGGAACCGCATAGAA
>Ga0123355_10001313_pt1 | contig 34701 bp, 38 predicted proteins | sample TergutEmb28metaG_3_FD_89872 | JGI IMG/M metagenome (GOLD analysis project Ga0123355, IMG submission 89872) | Embiratermes neotenicus P1 segment gut microbial communities from Petit-Saut dam, French Guiana - Emb289 P1 | ecosystem: Host-associated > Arthropoda: Insects > Digestive system > Gut ...
AATCATCTTTGGAAATTTTGAAAGTTTGTGGCGTAACTAATGAACCATTAGCGGGTGCAATATTTGAAATATACGACCCATCAACGGGGGAATCGTGGCAAGCAACATCCGATTCTGCCGGAATTGCCTTTCACACATAGGTCAAAACAAAACTGCCAAAAACCTTGAAAAAATCGTCTATCAGCACAAGAAGGACATAGCAAAGGAAATATGGGGGAGGCTTAATCAACACGCGGAATTATCCGCACCGGAATATGAAGTAAAGCTAACAAAAGCCGTCACGCCCATTCTGCAACAAGATTACACAAAATTCAAAGAAGACGAAATAATAAAATACACCGCCAACATTCCAGCCTACGAAATCAAGAAAAAAGTGGTAGGGCATTTTGAAAAGGCGTGTCATACAGCATACAAATTCGATAGCGTCCCCGAACATATCTTTTCAATCGTTCTTGAACGTTCCGACAATGTGCAGAAATGGATGCGACCAGCGGGCAGTTCAAAAGGATTCAAAAGTCTGGTTAATCGGTATCACGTTGTTCATTAATTCTGGTCTTACCGCCACGTACCGAACGGTATGCGTGGTGGTGTGGGAGGACGGGGGTTAGCTGCCCCCTCCTACCCGATTTTATATTTTCTTCCCCTGCTGGTGGTTTTCAAAAGTAGCGGGGCGCGATTTTTGATGTGTCGATTTCAGTTATGACCCGCAGGGCAACCATTCGATGTACAAAACAAATTAGCGGCAAGGCCGCGTAGCCGTCGCCGCAACGCGGCGGCGATCACCGGGTCTGGGCAACGCCCGGCAAGCAAGTGTGTGCTTACACGCACCTTGCTTGCCATTTTAGTTGGAACACTCAAAATGGGGCATGGGGCTTGCCCCTGCGAGCGAGCATGGTGGAGTCCACCATGCACTGCTCGCGACTTTTGTATCATCGTTAAAAAATAGGTTTTACGACTTGGCAAGCAGTATTTTAGAAATTTTCAATCATGTTAATATGGGAAATGTTTTGTTACGTTTGCTTTGTATAATTTAATTACTGCGGGAAAGGAGGGCAACCAACTACCATGCAAAATTTTATGTAATCATCGCTTGAGTACATCGAGCAAAACCTAAAAACCGATATAACAGCAGACGAGCTTGCGGAGATGGCGAATTATTCTGTTGGCCATTTTTGTCGATTGTTCGCTCATGCAATGGATTCAACCGTCGCAAGTTATATCTTAAAAAGGCGTTTAGACCATGCTCTTGCCGAAATTTCATTAGGTCGGAAAGCTATTGGCGTTGTGTTAGAGTACGGCTTTGATACCTATGCAGGATTCTATAAAGCGTTTGTCAAAATGTATGGTTGCTCTCCAAAGAAGTATTTAAGTATTTACAAAAAATCGGAGGTATTTATTATGCTGAGTGAAAAAGACATCCAAGCCATACTTGGGAATTGGGATATTCCGGCTGGCTTGAAAATCGTAGATGCTTCTATGAGAAATTGGAAAACAAGCGAAGTTGAGTGGCAGATGTGGAAAATAGGGGATGATTATTACCTTAAAACCAACGAACGCTCTATAATGGTAAAGAACATCAGAATTGCCAAAGCGTTGGAAAAAGAGGGGTTAGCGTCAGAATTTCTGCCGATTCCCACAACGGCAGGCAACGATTATGTTGATGGGACACAAATCTTTTTGCTTACGAAAAATGTCGGTGAACCGCTTGTAACCCAACCGCTAAGTGACAAAGAAATAGCCGCGTTGGACTACCACGACAAGCGCGCCGAATCTCCGTACAAGTTGGGGCAAGCAATCGCAAAGCTTCATCGTGCATTAAAAACCGTACAGGACGATGTAAAACCCCATGAGGGGAATAAGTACCGCTCAGGTTTGGACTCCATCCCCAAAGTAAAGGAATATTTGAAAAAACAAGGCATGACAATCGACGATACTTTCTTTGATGATTACACGCAAACATTCGGTGCGTTGTACGAAAAAATGCCCAAACAGCTTATTCATGGCAACCCTACTGGGGATACTGTGGTGTACGAAAACGGCAATGTTGTGGGAATTAGAGGCTACGAGATTTACAACTTATCCCTTGTGCGGCTGTTTGACCTAATTTGGTGTGCGGGCGAAATAAACACACGCTCGTTTGACGAATATCTGCCAATGCTTAAAGAAATTTTACGTGGGTACGACAGCCTTAGCCCATTGACCACCGAGGAAAAACAAGCCGTTTACTACATGCTATGCGCGTCGGCAATGGATTGTATCGCCTATGTTGACGATGATACGCTTGATGTATTAAAGCGTAATCTTAACGCATTAGTTTTTCTGGCAGACAACAAAGAAACGTTCGCTAATTTGCTTTAGCCTTTACCATAACGGGCTTCTTCCCCGAAATTCAAAGGGGGGTAGAAGCCCGTTTTTGCGTTACAGCTCTGACCGCCCCCGCATCATATGAGTGAAATGTATGGTTGTAATACAAAAACAGCTCAGTAGTTTATTAACCACTAAGCTGTTCCAATGGGAACACTACTGCGAACGCTTCCCCCACAAAAAACCACTTTATGGGGTTCGTATTAGTTCCCTTTACCGGAGATGAGGAGATTTGAACTCCTGCACCGTTTCCGATCTACCCGCTTTCCAGGCGAGCCCCTTAAACCAACTTGGGTACATCTCCTCAATATCATTAAATATCGCTGACACATTCCCTATGCTAATCTAAAATCCCTTTTATGTCAAGCCTTCTTTTTTCTTTTTGGTCATCCCATTCTGTTTATTGTGCGTATATGCGGAATAATAAAAAAAGAAAACGCCTATATTACGGCGTTTGTGGGTTGTATCTGCAACATGTTTTTTCATTGTTTAGCGCATTTTACAGCATCTATACAGCAGTTTGAAATTTACAGCATCTATTCCCCATCTTCTGGCTTCGGAATATACAGTGGTGCAAGCCGCTCCATATTCTTGCGCTTCTGCTCTTGAAGGGAATGCGTATACACTTTTAGCGTCATGCTTACGTCTGTGTGTCCAAGGATATCCGCAAGGCTTCTTATATCAAATCCAGCCTCTATGCAACGTGTGGCAAATGTGTGGCGCAGCGCATGGAGTTTGATGTGCTTTATTCCGGCTTGGTCTAACTTGCGGTTAAAATATCTCCTTATATTCGACTGCTCCTGTATATCACCGTTTCGAGTGATAAACAAATAACCGTTGTCAGTCCATTTATCCAGTCCATTACTGAGGCATTCGGTCAAGACGATAATGTATTCGTCTCTTTCTGCAATAAAGGCTTTGAGCATTTCAACGATGAAGTCTGGCAACGGAACAGCCCTTTTGCTTTTTTCAGTTTTGGGGTCACTGAATAAAATCTTGGTTTTGTTTTTTTCGCCTCTGACATAAACACGCTTTGCAGTTCGATGTACATATAACTCTTTTTCATCAAGATTTATGTCGCTGACCTTCAGAGCGGTGAGTTCTCCAACACGCAGACCAGTATATAAATCAAGAAGAATACAGAACGACAGGGGATGGTTATCATTTATCAGCAGTTCTTCAAGCCTTTTTTGTTCGTCTACTGATAGCACCTCAACGTCCGGTGGCTTGCTTTTTTGAAGTTTAATGTTTTCTGCAACATTTTTTAGTATCAGCCCATTGTCTATAGCTGCTTTAAGGGACAGGATAATGAGCATCTTCATTTGGTTTAGCACAGATTTACTTAAACCACCGCTCTTAAATACCTTCTCACCTGTTTCCGGGTCTCTTATCTTGTCGGCTCTGCCGCCTACAGATTTATCGTTGATGAATTTTTGAAGCATTGCTGGCTTTAGGTCTTTCATAAGCACACCGGGGAAAGCAGGGATGATATGCTTATGGATGCAGATATGGTAATTTGAATAGGTGCTTTCCTTGACGGTTGGTCTTATATAAACCTCCAGCCAACGGTCTATCCAATCAGTAAATACCAATTTATCTCCATCCATTGTAACGCCCATATCAGACTTGCCTTGGGCTTCTTTCATTTTTTTGAGGGCTTCTTGCTGTGTTTTTCCGTATACAGTCCTTCGCTTCCCTGTAAAATCGGTAAACTGGGCTTGCCACAAATTTAGCTTTTTTCCGCTCTTGTCTTTGCGCTGGGTAATTGTTCCTTCGCCATCAGCACGTCTCTTAGGCATTTATTCATCCCCTTTCGACTCTTTTATCTTAATCGCTCCGTAGTTCTTTAACCCTTTATCGCCTACGCCATCAGCTTTACAGGCCAGCCGCCTTGCATGGGTCGAGTGTGTTGCTTCCAAGATGAATGTCTCCCCTGTTGAAAATTTTGTTACGGTGTACAGATATTTGGTGCGACGTTTAACCAATTCCAGTTTTTTATTTCGCTCTGCCAGCCAAGGTTCAACCGCTGAACGCTTGAAATATACGCGCCCATATAGCTTTGAACTTTTGGGGAAGTTATCATCATCAAGCATTTTCTGCCGGATGTTTCTTTCTGAAATCCCGGCATATATGGCCAGTTCGCTAACGGTCAGTAGTTCTTTTTGGCTTAACTGTGCTATTTCGTTTTCTCGGTCATTTTTCTTAGGTGTAGCCCCTTGCCCTGTTTGGACAAGGGGTTTTGTTTTTGGTGTTCGGCTCATTGTATAAACACCCTTCCGGTTTTTACGTTTTTTCGTAAGCATCTTTCAAATATTGATTCAACTGCTTTAACAAGGACAGGGTTGTTCAAAAATTCCTTCCCCATGTCGTTATTATCCGGAATGTACTCAATTATGTCAGAGATTCCACACTCCAGCACTTTACATATAGCCTCCAAGTCTTGAATGCTAATGCCACTGGCAAACCCATTGTAAAGGTCGCTAATCGTGTTGGGGCGTATACCTGTTTTCCGCGCAAGTTCCGCTTGCTTCCAGCCTTTTCTTACCAAAAGCACCGGCAAATGAAATATAATCATGGCTTCACTTCTCCTTCCGTTTGTACCAAGTTTGTTCGCTAATGTATTTCATGTTAATTTCGGTCAATAAATCATGAACAACATATTCAGGTTGCGGCGTGTTCTCCCATTCTGCCAGCTTCCGAACCAAAGAATTAATTTGGCTTTTTCTCAACGAATAAGTTTCAATCGGAGGTGTTTCGCTAAAGGGATTGTCGGAGTGTACTTCAATTACAACCTGTTCCGCTTCTGGAGGGTGCATGTATAATGACACCCACCATTTTCTGTTGAAATCATTTGTTAATACCACATCACCGATATGCACTCTCCGATTGGTGTACGCTTGCTCTCCATTTTTTTTTAGCCATTGTGGGCCTCCTCTTTATTTTGGTTAAGCGTAATCAGACGCTTAATAGCTTCAATCCTGTGTAGACGGTCAAGTTTATCAAGCCCATCTTCATCTTCGTTTTCTTCCCAAAAGTTAGCTTTAGCTCGCTCAAGTATTCCGGGTAAATCCTCGGCTTTGAACTCGGTGTACTGGCGCATGTGACGCTCTATGGTGCTATCATCAATAACAAGCTGGCCGCCAATGACACGTTCATTTTCAGAACGCTCACCGCTTCGGAATCTTTCTTCGATATCCGCTACGACAATTTTGTATTCCAACAGCGTAGCTGGCTCAAAGAGTTCATAAGTGCGGCACAAATATCCGTCTTGCCTGTCAATTTCTACCGCTACGTGCTGTATGCTTCGTGGCATACTATTATTTTGGTTGGCGTTCATACCATACCCCTCTCTTTTTACTGCCATCTGTCGGCGTTGTAAGCGTTTGTGTAGTGTGAATCCATTTCCATTTTGCAGTTGTACAGCATGGTAAGGATGTACTGCTTCTTTTTGGTTATCCGCTCGGTTACGCCCTTAAACTGGTCTATAGCGTGTTCTATGTCGCTGTAGTTGAGTTTTAGAAGCTGGCTTTTGACTAACTCCCTTGGCTTATCTTCTCGGCCAATGCGGACGGTCTTGCCATCGGTGAATACCGTGTCAATGATTATGGCAACAAATTCATCCACCAACTGCATTTCATACGGTCTGGACTGTGCCAAGTCGCTGTAGCCTATATTTTCTTTCACCAGCAGGGTATAGCCGTTTATTCTGCTTTCGATTAGAGCATCTTCCTCTGCTCTGCTCAACATAGAGAATTGTGGTCGTTGTGGCTCAGTCGTGTCCGTGTCTTGTCTGCCCGGTTTTGGTTCTGACTGGACAGGACTGGACAAGACGGAAATTATAGCGTTGTTGTGAATCTCTTTGTTTTGGCTAATCTCTTTATGATTAGGGCGGAGATTTTCCGTGTCCAGGGTCGGACAATTGCCGTTTCCAGAGACGGAGAATGTCCGTGTCTGGCTGGCTTCGGCTTTTTCAGAATATCCAGTATATACGGCACTTTCACCAATCCCGTGCAGTGTGCCGCTGGATTCTTGAATCGGAGAATCTCCGTGTCTGTGTATTTCAACCGTTTTTACCGCCAGCAAATAAATCCTGTTGGGCTTGCCAAGCCCCTGCTGTACTTCTTCAAGTAGCCCCAAGGTTTTAAGTGCTTTCATTGCCTTGGTTATAGGCTTATCAGAAAGCCCCAAAATGGATTGCATGGCCTCACGCTTGAAGTAAATGTATACCTCGTCCTTTTCGTCATACCAGCCGTTTTTGATGCTCATTTCGTGCCGGTTACGCAAGAGTGCATACAGCACCCTTGCGTCATTGGATAACCCGGAAAATTCATCATCAAACAGAAATTTTGGAAGTTGATAAAAAGTGTTCGAGATTATATTTTGCCGGGTGTACCGCACACGGTTATTCATACACCCACCGCCTTGCGTGAACCGTCTTGCTCATTAATCCACTGGTCGAGTTTTTCACGGTTTACGAATACCCGGCCTCGGTTATGCCCAATCCGTACCAGTGGATAGAAGTCACCGTTGCTCATAATGCTTGTAAGGGTCTTTGCGTGGATGCCAATGTAGGCCGCCGCTTCATCCTTGGTTAATAGTTTCCGAAAGTGAAGCTGTTCCAGCAGTGGCCTTTCTTCCGGCTCTAGTTCAAGCTGTATATGCTCTGCCGGTTGCAGTACGGCTACCACCGCTTTTACAATATCTTCTAGCGTGAAGCCGTCCATGGTTCTAATTGTTGCTGACATAAAAATAACCCCTTTCTGTTTTTTGGTGTTGTAAACCAAACCGAAAGCGGTTATAATAATTTCAATAACCTCGCTTCGGCTTGGTGTTGTAGAGAAAACGCTCGTCTTGGTGTCCAGCCGTAGAGCGTTTTTTCATTGCCCCCATAACGGAGGTATGATACAATAGACGGACAATAATCAGTGTATGACTGACAATTGTAAGTATTGCAGTGCTATATTAGCACTGACAAATGTAAGTGTCAAGTGTTTTGTTTTACTTTTTTTTCGCATGGAGGTGTGTTGGCGTGTCTTCTTTTTCGGAACGGTTGAGATCATTACGTGGGGCAAGGAATATTACTCAGAAGCAAATTGCCGAAAGTATCGGTTTATCAGAAAGTGCGTACCAACACTATGAGCGTGGAACTAGAGAACCTACACTATCGAACATAAACAAGCTGGCAGATTACTTCTGTGTAAGTGCTGATTATCTATTAGGTCGCTCCGATAAATCAGAAAGGGGGTAAAGCAATGGATGAAGGAAAATTATCTGAAGAAAAATTAGCAAAGGATTTAGCATTAGCATACTGCATAGCAAAATACCAATCTATATTCAGTGGCGATGATTATAAGTTAGGCGAACTTCCGGCGTATGCGATAATGGAGCATCTTGCAACAGATTTTCAAATAGCCTACGATTATTATCGCAATGTTGATGGTGTGCGCAATTGGGAATAACGCTATCGGAAACGCCGCCGACAAATAAAATCGCCGCTGGGTTTACAACGGCGCATAACTGGCATATAATAATGGCAGAATAAAAAACGGACTGAGTGTGCTACCACCCAGCCCGCCGCCACAGCCGCAAGGCGCAACGGCTAATCCGTAATAAACTTACAGGAAATAACCGCTTATCCTATTGGCACAGGGGCGGTTATTTCTTTTTCATAGCTTTTATGAGTTTCACAATGGCAGTAGCCGCTTTCGCCGTATACTTCACGACTTTAAGCATAAACAATACCAAAGTATCAATGTCACCCATGGCCTCACCTTCTTCCGAAGGATTAGCCGCTACATACGCACCCTGCTTCTGTGACTATATTACAACGGCTTACGCCGCCAGATAGATTATACTTCTTCCTAATCCGCAAGACAAGCATGTAAAAAAGCAAAATGCTGTACTGGGATTAAAACCGATACAGCATTTTTGTTTTGCGTGGCTGGTTGTGACGGGGTTTGTGTCGGTAATTCAGACGCAACCCCCGCCACAAATGCCCCCGATTCTAAGAACACTCTAAGAATTTTCTAAGAGAATCCTAAGAAAAAACCGTGTCAAACCCGCATTAATCCACTATATCAGAATCCTCTAAAACATCTGCAACACACCAACCGTCAAAGTATCTTGGTACTGGTAACGGCTTGGAAGATAACCGTATCAACCGCTGGTCTGGGTTCTTTTCCGTCCAAGTGTCCGGGATTCTGCGCCCTTCATATGTCGTAAAGGTTTCTGTTTTCTGCTCCATGATGGTAACTGCTCCATACAGGACAGAACCAAGAAGCTGTGTTGAACCCATCATCAACCGCCCTCGTGGTATCATCGGCATTGTTACCTTCTCGCCCGGTGTCGTAAAGTCATCTATAAACCACTCATCGTAGATATAGATATCCACGGCTGGATTAAGCAAGCGGCCTAGATACTTTGCTCCGTTGGGGAGGTCAACTGGCTCTACCTTCCCGGCTACAAGGCGTAAATTATCCAGCGTTTCACGGACATTTTTATTTTTCAAAAATGCCTTGGCAACATCACGCGACATAACCACTATATCGGGATTAATCCCGGAAGCCTTATGAATGTTTTCTTCCATGTCTTGCAAGAGGCCAATGGGGTCGCTGTTGGTAAAGTCATCCCAAGTAACATCCTCAACAATGGTGTTTTCAAAGCCGAAATCAAACTCCTTGTTAACACCTTTACCTATGAGGGGGATTCTGCCGGAAAACAGAACCTTAGAACACATCCATTCCTCACGCCGGGTTATCATATCTTCCAGCTTGCGGAAGTCCTCGCCCATCTTCAGCGCGGCACGTTCTGCCGGTGACATGCCTCCGAATAACGGCTCACCCATCATGCGACTTGTGATGTGTCCGGCGTTGGTTGTGGTCTGCGGCGCAACTAAAACAGGGGTAAATTGCCTTGTTTCAAAACCCTCCATAACCACATTAGAACCGCCCAGCTTTTCACTAACGAATGGTGCCATGTACCGCTTATCCTTGCTGTAATCCACCAGAACGGATTCAGTGTCGAATGTTACCACCTTGGGGAAGAATGTATCCCTTAAAAATGTCTTGGTGGGTATCATCTGGCGTATCATTTCCCCCATAGTTTGGGGCGTAAACAAATTAATTGTCATAATCCCTTACCTCCTGATTTGTGGGTTTCTTACGATTAAGCCGATTTTGCGCATGTCGTACTGATAATCGCTAATATCGCCGCTCCCGACAATCAGTTCAGATGCATTCAATTCGGCAAAAAGGTACACCGCCGCTGTGCCAGTGCTATCCCCTGTGGCTATGTCCTCGGCTAACACAGCATAGGGCATTTCTGTTCCGTTGGTCTGCGTGTTGTCCACTGGATAGGCTTCTCTTGTATCAGAGTTCAAACCCAAAACAGTACCCGCTTGTAAATCCTGTTCTGCCGCAACGGTAATAATATCCGTTACGGTACTAATCTGCCCGGTTAGAAGAAGATTGTCCGGGGTGTGTTCATCACTACGAAAAACATTAGTCATAAATTAATCATCCTTTCATATTTGCGTTTGCCGCATCAATGGCTTTTTGTATCAGCTTCTTAGAAGCCGCCGCCTCTGGTGTGAGTTCTTGGTCTGGTGCATCGCCCATCGGGATAGCGTTGACATTGGAGGCTGTTATATCAGCGGCAATGTCGGACGCTGTGCCGGTTAGTTTTGCGGCTTGCGCATTGAGAATATCAATGGCAACCTTCCCGGCTTCCTCCAAGGTTTCATACTTGGCCTTGTTTATAATGGCTTCGTGTCCTGTAGCGCGTATTGAGTCAATAGCCCTCATGCGCTCACGCTCTGCGGCAATCCCGGCATTGTAAATTTTGTTGTACGCATCCGGGTAATCTGCCTTAATCTGGTCTGCGTTCACGTTTCTTCCCTCCGTTTCACGGCTCGTAGGCCGCATATTTACCGCCGCCAATATGGAAGCTGGCATATTTTTGTAATGCTTTAAGTCCACAGTAATGCCGTTGACTACAAGGGCATTACTGGCGTTACCGGGTAAAAGGTTGACTATGGTACTTGTGTCCACTTCGTCAATGAAGCCCTCTTGGAGTGCTTCGGTTGCTGTCATCCACGTTTCAGTATCCATCAATTCAGACAAGGCATTTCTGTCCTTGCCGGTCTTTTCGGAATACACGTTCAACATGGTTTCCTTCACCTTTTCCAAAACATCTGCCGCATGGAGCATATCCTTATGGTCACCCACAGCGTATATCATGGGATTGTGAATCATCAAAAGGGCGTTGGTAGGCATGATGATTCTGTTTCCGGCCATAAGAATGAGACTTGCGGCACTAGCCGCCAAACCGTCAACAATCATAGTCACATAGGCCGGGTGGCCTTTTATGAGGCTGTATATTGCCTGTGCCGCTGTTACTTCACCACCCGGACTATTTACCCGGATGGTAATGTTCCTCACGGTCTTTAAGGATTGCAATACATCAGCAAAGTCCTTTGAATTGTTGTCACTCCACCAACGGTCACCAATATCGCCATATAGGAGAATTTCAGCGTTATCACTGGTTTGACTCGTAATCGTCCACCATTTCGTGTATGTCATAGATTATTTCACCTCCTTTCAATCGAATTAGTCCGGCTTCGCCTAATTGCACATGCTCCCTTTTGAGCAGAAGAACATTGCTGTCAAAGTCTGTGCCGGTCAACTCCTGTGCTTCTTTAGCACGATTAGAGAAGCCATTTTCAACCCGTAAAATGGCACTTCTGACTTCTTTCAACGGGTCAATCTGCCCTTGGGATGGGCCGTGCCATTCTGCGCGGCAATAAGCCGCTTTTATAACAGGGTCATCAAAAAAACCGGGCGCAATAACCCGGCCTTTCAATACCGCCTCTGTTAACCATTCCTCGTAAACTGGCTGGCAGAAATTATTTACCATCCATTCACGCCGCATTTTGAACATCTTCCATGCTTCCAGTAGGCTTGCTCTGGCCGCTGAATAGCTTGCATCAAAACGCTTCATAAGCAATTCGTAGGGAATTTCTAAGGCTGTACCAACTTGCTTGCATATGGCTTCAACAAATCCCTCAAATGCTGTGTTCGGTCTGCCGGGGTTTACTGCGTTTGCTTTCTCCCCTTGTTTGAGTGCCATTATTGTGCCGTTACCCAGTTCAAAGCTGTTCATGTCGGAAGTATCAACTTGCTCTTCCAAGGGGATAGCACCGGGCCCTAGATGTTCATGTGGCGAAACTGATTCTATGAACACGGTAAACATTCCGGCCACAACCGCCGCCATTAGTTCGGCTTCTGTGTAGCGGCCTATCTGTTTCATGGCTTCGATAACAGGAGATAGGAGCGGAACACCCCTGCGCTGGTCGGGTCGTTCGTCAACTTTCAAGTGCAATATATTAGGCCGCCCGGTCTTTAAGCCGAAAGCCTCCACCCTTACAAATTGGTTACGGTCTTTCCAGTCTTGCAATGTCCATGTTACGGATAATGGATGCCGCTTTGCTATCCAGTAGGCGCATATTTCTTTGTCGTTGTTCAACTCGACACCGCCCAAGATGTTTTCGCTGGACGTTGTATCAGCCGGATTACATACCCTATCAGCTTCTACAACTTGCAATTTAAGGCTGTATAACTCGCCGGGTCTTTGCTTCTGCGGAAGGGCAATGAAGCAGTCACCACTCATAAGAACGGACAAAAACGCTAATTGCTGGATGGCATAAAAATTATTCATCCGTACAGCATCGCAAGCTGTTGTGTTTGCCCATACGTCAAAATCTCGGAGTGTCCTTTTTTCCCATGCGTCTGCTTCGTCTGCGGTCATACCCAAAAATTCATAATCTATATTCGGGTTAAGCCGCAACCCTGCACCTACTACATTTGTGCTGATGGTTTTTAATGCGCCGGTGGCAATCGGACTGCCGCCCATGTATAGGCTTCGTGAACGCTGGCGCAAGGTATCAAGGTTGCGGACAATATCATCATCCGCGCTGATGCTGTTTCCTAAAAAGCCTAAAAGAGACTTTTTTGTTTGGCTTGCCCCATGGTCGCTATAACCGGCATTGAGGATTTTCAACCGGGTACGTGCCGCCGCTCTCTGCAATGCCTTGGTTGGGGCAAAATACTCAATAACTTTATCAATCGTTTTCATAAGTCTCTTGGCACCACCCTTACTATTCTGGGCGCATTTGGAGTATGCCCTGCTTCTAAGGCTTCAAGCTGGGCTTCCAAATCCTTAATTGCCCTGCGGATTTCCGCTAAATCCGCTCGTTTCATACTTCGAGAACCCATGCGGTATTCTTGACCTGTCAAAACGCTCTGTTCTGCTGCGTAGTACATATGCAGTCGATTTTTTACAAATTCTTTCCTTGCTTTCAAAAAAGACACCTCCTATAGTGTTACTCCTTTGCTGATAACTCGCCTTTTATTAACCGGCTGGGCGTTGTTGGGTAATGGGTTTGAGGTACTTCTTAACGCCAATGCCTCAAAATTAGGAGCGGCTATTTCCAGTGCCGCCGTTGCATAAACCCGGCAATCTAATGGCTCATTCCTTACACCGCCTTTCTTTTTCCAGACATATTTGTATGTGCCGTTCTTATTTGGTACTTTTATTTTCTGCTCGGAAATAAAGCCTTTCAAAACCTCCAGCGTGTACCCTTTTGATTCTTCAATAGGGAAGTGGCAATACCCATCGCCCTCATGCTTAATTCCCATCCGGGTAAAAAACACATCTTTCAACGTATCTACACCAATGGTAAAAAGAGGACACCTAAACCTATTATTGCGGCTGTGCCTGTCTGTCATAGGAACACCGAACCCACCTTTACCCTTTATGGCAAAAATGCGCATCTGCTCCCGCTTGGCGCAATAGGCATAAACTTCATCTGTGGCATAGCCGCTATCTACACAGGAACAGGAAATATTGATTTTACGTCCGTCTGTATAAAAAAAGTCTTGAACAGATAATCGTCAAGGCTTTTCCATACTTCGCTATACCGGGGATTCCCAAGAAGGATGACATACTCAATCCCCCAACTTTCTTTACCCGCTCCCCATCCAACAATTTCAACCTCTAGCCGGTCATCTTGAACATCTACACCGGCAGTTAGCAAGAGGACTTTTTCCGGCACTTCGCAATCATAACGGCTGATATGCTTCTCCAGCGCATCCTCTTTTATTTCCTCCCCACGTTCAACCCATGTCTGCCCCAAAATTGTATTTACAAAGGTTTTCAGCATTTCCGGGCTGTTTTTGGTTTCTTGAAATTCATTTATGATAAATTCCCACTTCACCCACGGACTTGCCATAGCGTTAAGGTGGAACCCCTTAACTTTACAATCGGGGTCGGCATGAATCCATTGCCCTTCTGACATATCACCCTTTTTCCATTCGTATTGTGCATGTAACGCCTTGCAATGTTCGCACTCCATTTTGACCGTTTCAAAATCTAATCGCTGGAATGATAAAGGCTGGTACTCGCCGCACGATGGGCAGGGTAGACACCATTCGCCTTTGCTACTCCGAAGGTAATCATATTCAATCCGGGAAGCGTCTTGAACCGTTGGAGTAGAGACTTTAACAATTTTCCTATTCCAGAAATTTGTTGTTCTTGTTGTGGCAAGTTTAATCGGATCACCTTCTGGGCCGGCTGACATTGGGTAGCGGTCTACCTCGTCACATAAAAGTAGCCGGATATTTCTGGACGAAAGCCCAGTGGACGCATTTGCACCGACAATAACAAGACGGCCTCCGGGGAATTGCTTATTTGTGATAGTGTTTCCGCTGGTTTTTGCTTTGGGGTCATGCACCTTGTTTTTGAGGGTAGGGCAATCCCTAATCATGGGCGCAATATTATCCTTGCTGTAGGATTCCCCCATTTCTATCGTTGGCTGAACCATCAATATAGGGCAGGGGTCATAGTCTATAAAATAGCCCACAATATTGTTTAGTATCTCGGATTTTCCTACCCTAGCCGCCGACATAACAACAACTGATTCCACCCTAGCATCGTTCACACTGTCCATTATCTCCCGTTGGTATGGAGCGCGTGAAGTTCGCCATTGCCCCGGCTCTGCTGAATTGCCAACGGAAATAATACGGTACTTATCTGCCCACTGGCTGACCGTAAGTTTTGGCGGGGGCGCAAAGTGCTGGCAAATCTTCTGAAACAAATCCATTGTTTTGATTCTTGATGGTTTGTTATTCGTCTGAATCACCCTCTTTCTGTGAATCGTTAAACAAGCCCGGCGAATATGTTTTTAGTTCCGTCAAGCATTCGTCTATTTCGCTCTCCAGCATACTTTCAACGGCACTCAATTCCGTTTGAGTAAGCAGGGAAGCGGCTATTTTTGCTGGAATACCCCTAAGTTTTGTTTTCGCTTTGATTATCATGTCGGTCATAACGGATTCAACGTCTGCGGCTTCGTGCATCTTCCCCACAAGATGGGAAAGTTCAACCTCGGCTTTAATACGCTTTGCCCTTTCATGTCTGGCCTTTTCCTGTGAATAGTCAACATTCAAGTTCCCTATGCTGGAGGCCGTTTTATATTCGATATACCGCTGAACGCAACCGGGAAGATAAAATTTGTTGTTGTTTGCGTCTCGTTCCAAAACATTTTCACTCACCAACTGCCGTATCCTGCGGTCAGAAATACCAAGAATCGTTGATAATTGTTTGCCGGTTACATGCACCTATATTCACCACCTCTGCATTGCGTTATTTCGGAAACTTCGGCACTTGCATTTGTCATTTATGGGGTTAAGCGGTCTGCCGTTGGGGATTTGATGGTAGTCATTTGGTATACCAAGTGACATGATGAAAATTTACGCGCCGCTTCCGCTTTACATCTCCCACAAAAATGCTTATAATGCCAATGAATGCAAGGAATATTGGCGGCCGCACCCGGAAGGAAGTGCGGTTATTTTATTGCATGGCTGGGGAAGAGCCGCGCCCCCGCGCACCCGCACCTGATGATTTTCCCGAAAGGAACCGCAAGGGGGGCTTGTTGCTCAAAACAACAGCACCCCCCTATACCCTTTTCGCTTTCCGTTGCCGTAGCTGTCTGATTGCTTTAATCTGCCGTTGTATATAAGTGTTCACATCTGCAAAGTGGTCCGATTCCACAAATGTATCATCTGTTAGTGCTGGCACTGGCCGGAAACAAACTGGTGTCCAGCGTAACCGTTTATAGCTTTTGTTTCTTTTCCCAAGTGGGTACATAGGTATTATCCCATCAATGTAGTAAAAGACTAACTGTGAGTTGTGCATAGCGATATGCCCTTCCTCTTGCAGTTCCTCAATCATGCGGTATGCTTCCCAGTTCCAGCCGCCCCATGATGAATTAGACAAGTTATCGTCAAGGAAGAAAGTATAATCGCCTTTGTAATCATACTCTGCTTCATCAAATAGCGCTTGTATTTTGGCGTAGGTTGTGAAATCATTCTCCCGGATGTATTCAAGAATCATGTCTTTTACGATAGACATTACGGCTAACTCCCTTCAAAGTTATTTTACATGGCTAATTTCTATCTATGACATGGCTAGTTTCTATCTATGTGAATCATATTTATTGCCGTTTTAATGATGCTACATAGATAAATTTTATCCATGCAAAAAAAGCCGCAAAGCCTTGTTTTCACTGGAATATTACCGCTTTTCACTATATAAAAAATATTCCGCTTTACATGGCTAAAAACTAGCTACAATATAATACGTATGCCATATGATGTATAAATCTATTTGCACCCCGATACCGCCACTGCTGTTGTTGATTCTATTTTCTTGTCCAGCGGTCTGAGAAAGCGTACTCAGCCGTTTCTTTCATGTACTTGGCTCGGTGTTGGTTTGGGTAGTCAATAAAGCCTTTCTCCACCAATTCGTCACGGGCTTTTTTGAATGTCATATGTGACATGAGACTCTCTGACATAGAAATGGCATACTCAACGGTATCACGGCCACACGCCCACATTTTCATGTATTGGTACAGAATTTTTGCGCTGGATGAAAGACTTTTATAAACCGGGTCATCAAGCATGTTCTTTGTGAGGCGTAAATGTTTATCATCCGGGTATCTGCCCTCATACGGCTTGAACCTCCGGCCTGTGCTTTTATTTTTTGAACCTCTTGTCCGTGCCAATGCTCCACCACCTTAATGCCGGGTTGGTATGCAGTAACCGGGTTAATGTATACATCTTGGATACATTTGTTGGGATAATGTATACATCTTGGAGGGTTAATGTATACACTTACCCTTTCCCGCTCCTAAATTTGCTCACAAAATATATTTGCCCTTTCCCGGTTACCTTCGGTGTCTTGCTGATGCTTATATGACCGTCTGCATGGGTGATGGTGGTTTCCTTTATTTCAAACAAAGCCAATTCCATGCTGTACTGCGTAGGCATATTGTAATCTGTGCCTTTGCGCTTTATCAGATAACCGTTTTCACGTAGCCATTCAAAGAAACGGTTCTGCCCTATATCGCTAACACCGTTTTGCTTGAGAAGCTTCGCCATTTCACCAACGAGAATAGACTGGGTGGAGGCCGCTACCGAATCGGCAAACAATACCTTCGGCTGTTGGGTTACGATGGTCTGCGACAGGGAAGCGTTATCCAGCCGCAAGCAACCTATTGTTTTATCAGCCAGTTTCAAAGCCCGTGCCATAATTTTATCCGGGCTGTTCCAATTCTTCTCTACTTGGATGAAATACCGCCGTGCTTGCTTCCCTTTTTCGCTCCGGGCTAACATGCAGAGTTCTTTCGCCATATCAACTTTTATAGCATGGTCGTTGCTTGGGCGGCCACCTGTAGGTTTTGAACATTTTTGTTCAAAAGCCGCAAAATCAACATTTTCAGCGAAACCATACTCAATCATCCTTGGAAACCATATATGGTAGGGTGTTTCCACTTCCAAAAAGGCATGAAGCACCCTGCCGGAAACAATCTGCTCGTCATGCTCATTTTCCGTTATGGGTATCAGTTCATAATTTTGTTCCATAGATTTTCACTCCATTTCTAGGGTTTTTGTGGTCGGGGTTGTGGTCTGCATTGCGGTCTTTTAACGTCCACAATTCCAACCGCTTCATTGCAATGCTTTCATGCTACCGTCTTGCTCGTTAATCCACTGGTCGAGTTTCTCCCTGTTCACGAATACCCGGCCTCGGTTATGTCCTATCCGTACCAACGGATAGAAGTCACCGCTGTTCATGATGTTAGTGAGCGTCTTGGCATGGATGCCGATATAAGCCGCCGCCTCTCCCTTGGTGAGTAGCTTCTTACCCTTTAATTCTGCCATGTCAAACATTTTTCTTCTCCCTTCTTGATTCCCTTTGAAAATAGCGTATAATAAAAGAAACGCTGGGCAGAAATCGTCCATGCGCTTCTATGTTTCCAGATTCAATTTATACAGCAGTTGTACAGCAACGGGCTTTCCATTTCATTTATTTTCAAGTTTCTTCTTTTCCGGTACATATCAAACAAACCGCATATTTACAGGCTTCTTTGCCACTGTACTCCATTTAATTCAATCGTAGTTTTGTCGTACCTTCCATTCCTATATAGGAGAGTAATAACAAGTAACTCGTGACATACTCCCACCGCCTAACGTGCTTGCTCGTGAAAAAACGCTCGCTTGCTAGAGCTACACTTGCCCCATATCTTTTGGGGATTAATTGCACCTAATACGAATACCCCCAAAATCAAGGGATTCTTGAAATAGCACAATGTAAATATTCGACAATGCATGATAGCTAAAAGTCCGGTGTTTACGCGCCTTTCAAAACTTATGGGGCAAGTGTAGCCTTAGAGGCGAGGGACTTCTCGACGCGGCTTGTTAAAATTTTTCACCAAAGCTTTTGGATAGCTATAAAATGGTTCTAATCCCTATGAAATTGCAATATACATAAGCTAACGAACTATATAGGGAGGGCCATTCTTGAAGACATATATCGAAGAGAGGGCCGTGGAAGTAGCAAATTTCATTATTAACTCAAATGCAACTGTAAGGGAAACTGCCAAGAAATTTGGTATTAGCAAAAGTACTGTACATATGGCAGTTCAAATCAGTGTCGGTGCGATTTTGTGGTAGAGTATGGAAAGTAAAAGCTGATAAACACAGAGTTTCAAAGATAGAGCTGACATTGCGTTGGCTCAGCAAGGGCTTCTTGAGCATATTTTTCCAAATTATCCACGCTGTCGCTGGTCTTAAATTCAAATATAAAATCGGCACTCGGTCTTTCAACAAGAATATCATAGCGGCCGTCGCCACTCTCACGATTAGATAATGGGTATCTGCACTTTACGTCGTTATAAGCAGACAGTATTCACAGCAGGAAGATGTGGTAAAGACGCTCGTGTACCCGCCCTGAATCCTCATCACCATGCACGACTAAATCATGATAAGACAGCCTATCGCTTAGAAAAGGGCTCCTATGCTAGTTTAAGAGCCTTAAAATTGACAACATTGGATAATTAATAGGAAAAAACCGTACAATTAGACGTTTTCACGTTTAACTGTACGGTTTTTTTGATGGCCTTTTACAAAATCAAAAACTCATTTTTATGGTGTCATAACTGCATGTGTTTCTTTAAGTTGCTTTGTAATTGGCAAGTTTTGGGGGCATTTGGCTTCACAAACACCACAATCTGTGCATTTTGTTGCGTCCGCACTTTTAATCCACCCTGTGCCATTTACTACTTCGGCATACTGTTTTTTCGCATGTTCAGTAAGTTCATATACCTTGTGATTATTCATAATGCCAAAAATATGCGGGATATTAATATTTTGTGGGCAAGGTAGGCAGTAATTACAGCCTGTACAATATAATTCTGCCAAACGGCTGTTTTCTGTCATCATTTCCACTACACGAGCCTTTTCATCCTCAGTCAAATGGCCAGTACGGGAAGCTATTTCCACATTTTCTTCCAACATTGCGATATTTTCCATGCCCGATAGGGAAATATCCACATTTGGATTGGCTAGCACAAAACGCATTGCCATTTCCGCCGTACTTTTTGGTTTTTTCTCCAACAATCCTTGAATCACTTGGCTAGGCGCGCCCAAACGTCCGCCACCTATTGGCCCCATTACAACCACACCTAGCCCTTTGGAACGGGCATAGATTATATTGTCTTCATTGGAGCGGTCAAGTAAGTTGTATTGCAATAGCACTGATTCAAATAACCCGCTATCAATAATTTCAGGCATATTTTTAGCATCGTCATGAAAGGAAAAAGAAATATGCTTGATAAGACCTTGTTCTTTGGCCTTGCGTGCAGCTTCAATAGGGCCATATTCTAATCCTTGCCAACTTTTGAAGCTCTCTAATTTAATCCCCCAAAAATGATAGAAATCAATGTAATCCACATCCATTTTTTGCAAGGAATTTTCTAAACGCTTCATCCAGTCATCGCCAGAACTATTTTCAATTGGGTTTTTTGTGGAAATATACACTTTGTCCCTAAAACCCTTGATAGCCTTGCCTACTGCGGCCTCACTATGTTTTTCACAATAATAAGGGGCAGAGTCAATATAATTGACTCCAAGCTCAATTGCCCTACGCATTAGTGGCACTGCTTTGTCTTCATCTACAACTTGCTCGCCTTTTACCTCTATCATCGGAAGGCGCATCGCACCAAACCCCAACGCAGAAACTTTATATCCTGTATTGCCAAATGTGTTGTATACCATTTTCAGTGCCTCTTTCTCTATAAGAGCCTGTTAGTTAGTATCTAAGCTCTAAAAAAACACCCCGCAGTTGCAGAGCGTTCACGTCTGAATGGTTAAAAATAGACCAAACCCGCGCTAAAATTAAAGCGTATTTACCAGTTTTGTCAATTGCGATTTCTTACGGGACGCATTGTTTTTATGATAAACGCCTTTGGAAGCAGCCTGATCTACCGCTTTAACAGCAAGCTTATGCAATTCTGCCGCCTTTTCTTTATCACCCGCTGCTACAGCCGCTTGCAATTTCTTTACTGCTGTTTTGGTAGAAGATTTGACGCGTTTGTTGCGCAACTGTTTTTTATTGTTGACTTCAATACGCTTTTTTGCTGATTTGATATTAGCCAATTATTTCACCTCCATCATAGTGTTTTTACCACGGGAATTGTACTTGAATTACTAGAATTCGTCAAGACTTATCCCAAACCCAAAAGAAATACATCCATTATTTCACGCTAAACTTATGAACAAAAATTCAAAGGTTCATATATACCCGAGTGCGAAAACATTTACCGCGCTCGGGTATATGTTGCACAAAATCCCAATGTGGGTTATTATGCAAAATGACAAATTATCCTATACTCAAGCGCGAAAACATTTACCGCACTCGGGTATAGGTATTAGAGGAGGTTTAAGTTTTATGATAACAGCAGCTTACATCTATGTTGAGAAATTTGCAGGACTACGTACCGGAGATGCAGAAAGGCTAACACATGTAAACCTTTCTTTTGCACTAGTCAAAGATGGTAAGGGAAGCGTAGACCATTGGTCAAACACTGAGATTATTCGGGAACTTGTAAGGAACAAAGGCAAACTAAAAGTTATACTAGCCGTGGGTGGCTGGGGTGCCGGAGGTTTTTCGCCAGCAGTAGCCACTGAGGAAAGCCGAGAGCTATTCGCCCAATCACTAGTGGATATAGTAGATGATTTTGGATTGGATGGCATAGACATGGACTGGGAATATCCTTGTGACTCTGTAGCGGGGATTGAAGCCTCACCAGCAGACAAACCAAACTATACCGCCTTTATTCAACTTTTGCGAGATAAGTTGGGTAATGACAAAATAATCACTATGGCGGCAGGTGGTATGCAAAGTTGCGCTGATAATCTTGAAATCCCAAAACTTGTAGAACTGATGGACTTCTTTAACATAATGACTTACGATATGTGTCCTTGGGATTATGTCAGCTATCATCCAAGCCTATATCCTTCAGACTTCACCAAGAATAATAATGCTGATACGGTCATTCGTATTTACGAAAAGGCTGGAGTTCCCAGAAATAAACTGGTTATAGGAGCCGCCTTTTATGGAAGAGTATATAGAGACGTGGATGGCTTAAACGCCCCTAGTGGTATCCCGGGATTTTCCGGTGGATATACAGATACTCTGAATTTAGCAGAAGCCGCCAGTGGAGTACAGTACGATGAAAAAGCTGAAACAGCATACGCCTACAATGCAAAAGATAGGATTTTTCTCACTTTCGATAATTCCCGTTCGCTCAAAGCAAAAATTGACTATGTACAATCAACTGGGCTTGCAGGCCTTATGTTTTGGGAATATTCTCAGGACACAGATGACAGTACTTTAATAAAGACTATCTTTCATCACAAAAATTCATAAAAAAAAGTACTTGACAACACTTTTTTTTGTGGTATATTTGTTACTAATGATTACTAACATAGCTTTGCTTAGGCATCAAGGGATGATTTTGTGACGGAGAAAAATTTTGACAATTTATATAATTTTTCCAAAGAACCCTACAAAGACAGCCCTGCCGCTGACCGTTCTACCAGTAGGATTATTAATCAAAAAGCTCTTTTGGATATTATTTACAATAGCAAGGGTGTTTCAAAGACGGCTCTAGCAACTATGCTAAAGCTATCCAAGCCCGCTGTATCCAGAAATGTAGCAGATTTGATTTCTATGGGCTTGGTAGTAGAAAAAGGCGAAGGGGAAGCTAGCAAATATGGTGGTAGGAAGCCTACAATGCTTTATTTCAACAAAACACACCGCTATATAGCTTCCCTAGAGCTTTCTCTAAAACAGCCTGTTTGTGCCATAGGTGACTTAAAATACAATATTCTACGGCTTAGGAAAATAGATATAGCCCGTAGTGTTTCACCGGAGGAAAAAAAGCAGTGTATAGCTCAAGTTTTTGACAACATGCTAGAAGAACTGTCGATACCATTGGAAAAATTGGGGCTAATAGTTATTTCTCAACCTGGCATAATAGGATATGACAATGAAGTCTACTATATTGAGTCTATTCACCATCCGTGGGCTAGTATTGGGCTGAAAGAACATTTACAAAATCATTTTTCAACCCCAGTTTTGCTGGAAAACGATGTGCGTTTGGCCGCTATTGGTGAAATGAACATGGGATTTGATAAACAAATCCAAGACCTAATTTACGTAAGTTGCGGTATTGGTATAGGTTCTGGTGTGATTTACAAAGGCCAACCATTGGAAGGTTGTCATCGTGCCGCAGGAGAACTTGGAGCATTTCTATTGTCTGATGGTAGGCGTTTGGAAGATGTAATTGCAATGGAAGGTCTGCTCAAGCGAATAACAGCACTTTATGCCGAAAATGGCTACGAAATAAAAGACCTAAGTTTTGAGCAAGTAGTAGAAAAGTCGCTTGTAGGAGATACACTGGTAAACCAGGCACTAAAGGAGATAGGCCAGATACTAGGGCAATTTCTTAACAATTGCTGTGTTATGCTTGATATTCCCACTGTAATCTTTGGAGGGGATTATATTAAGCTAGGGCCTGCCTTATTCGAGAGCATAGAAGAAACTATGATGCAGTCGTTCCTGCCCATTCGCCAGAAAGTCTTAAAAAGCGGATTAAAAGAAGCAGCGGGAATATGCGGCGGCTTTGTGGTAGGCAAAAACGAAATTCTACAAAAAGAATTAAAGTAAACCATACCACAATGAAGGGAGCTTTTGCTTATGAGACTATTGGCGGCACGGCATCGAAAAAATTTGGCAATCACATTAATGATGTTACCAGGTGCTATATGGCTTTTGTTTTTGAGGTACGTACCCATGGGAGGTATTGTTATTGCCTTCCAAGACTTTCGCCCACATCCTCCTAACCCTACCTTGATTAACAACATAATTCATAGTAGATTTATAGGGTTTGAAAATTTTCGATTTATATTCGCTTCAGATATAGCTTGGCGTTTTATACGTAATACTTTGGCATATAATGCAGTATTTATAGTTTTAACCACAGTTTTTGCAATTGCATTGGCTATAGCTTTAAGCGAACTCACTACAAAGTTTATGGCTAAGTTGTATCAAACTTTGATGTTCTTTCCATTTTTTATTAGCTGGGTTGTTGTAAGTTACTTTGTGTTTGCGTTTCTTTCTCCCACGCATGGTGTGTTATCCGATGTATCCAGTTGGTATATGGATCCATGGGGCTGGCCTGTCATATTGACTTCAGCACATTTATGGAAAAGCCTTGGGTTTAACTGTATTATTTATCTTGCGGCTATTACAGGTGTTGACCATGGACAGTATGAAGCCGCTGCCATTGACGGAGCTTCTAAGTGGAACCAAATATGGAGTATTACCATTCCAAATATCAAGCCTATGATTATCATACTGTTTATTTTAGCTGTTGGGCGTATATTTAATGCAGATATTGGGCTGTTCTACAATGTACCTATGAACTCTGGCCCACTGTTTCCTGTAACAGATGTTATTGATACTTATGTGTTGCGCGCTTTGCAAACCCTTACTTTGGGGATGACTACGGCGGTTGGTTTGTTCCAGCAGATTGTAGGTTTTGTATGTATTATGGGAGCAAATGCTGTTGTACGCAAACTAGACCCAGAAAGCGCGGTATTCTAAGGGGGAGGGAAAATTATGTCGGCAATCAATGTAATTCGTAAAAAAGAACGTATCAATAAAGTAAGCCTTCCCGCCGAAGCAGGTATCCATTTTATTGTGGGAGGATTTGCGGCACTATGTATCATACCCTTCATTTTCATCATAATTATTTCTTTCTCCAGTACGGAAAGTTTGCAATCGGTGGGATATAGTTTTTTCCCCACTAGCTGGTCATTGAATGCTTATGAGGCCGCTTTTAACTTGGGTGATGTATTATGGCGTAGCTATTTGAACAGTTTTATTGTAACTGGTGTTGGTACTTTTTTGGCCGTGATAATTTGTGTGTTGTACGCATACGGATTATCTAGGCCGGATTATCCACTTAGAAAGTTTTTTGCTTTCTTTGCTGTTTTTACTATGGTGTTTGGGGGTGGACTCGCGCCTACGGTAGTGGTCATTAGGAATTTGCTGGGTATGAGTGATAACTATTCTGCTTTGATAGTCCCTGCGCTGTTTTCACCCTTCCACATAATAATAATGCGTACTTTTATCAAGGCTTCCATACCTGAATCTTTGATAGAATCAGCTCGTTTGGATGGAAGTAGCGAGTTTCGCACATTGCTTACCATTGTTGTACCTTTGGCCAAACCTGGTATAGCCACTATTGCACTACTTACGGCTATTAACTATTGGAATGACTGGTTTCTAGCACTATTATTCATACGTAACCGTGATTTGTACCCTTTGCAGTATCTGCTTATGGAAATGCAGAACAATATTGAGTTTATACGACGCAATATGGCTCTAATAGGGGCAGCTAATATTAATCTCGCAGATTTACCAAGTGAAGGCTTACGAATGGCCTTGTGTGTACTAATTGTGTTGCCAATTGCTTTTGCATATCCTTTCTTCCAGAAATATATTGTTGCCGGACTCACGGTCGGTGCAGTCAAGGAATAAGGGGAATGTATGGCATGTGATATAACAGGATGTAGAAGTAGAATAAGGAGGATTATTCATGTTTTCTAAGTTAACTAAAAGGCTATCCGCAGGTGCTATCTGCTTATCGCTCTTTTTAGCCGCTTGCGGCGGTGGAGGAAATCAAACAACAGGAACACCTGCAACACCACAGCCACCAGCTACTGGTAATCAAACAACCCAAACTACAGACCCAACGCCTGCCCCAACTGGGCCAGCAACAAACCTTAGCATATGGTTTATGGGTGGAGCCGCTGCCGATGATTCAGATGTAATTGAAGCTGCCAATGCTCGTCTTAGGGAGCTTGGCCTAAACATCAACATCAACCCCATTTGGACAGGTGGATGGGGAATGGGCGACCCAGCTCAAATGGCTCTTGACACTGGCGATACAGGCGTTGACATTTACTGGACTGGTTCATGGGGGCTTAACTTTTGGAACAACGCCCGCATAGGAAACTTTATCCGCTTAGATGACCCTGCTAACAACTTACTTGAACAATATGGGCAAGGAGTACGCGCCGCAGTACCTCAAGCTTTGTGGGATGCTTTTACCACTGATGGCCCTTCGGGTTTTGGAATCTATGGTATTCCAGGATATAAAGATTATGCACAGCTTTATGCTTGGGATGTAAACAATACCAGACTTGCCGAGTTGGGATTTGATTTTTACGAATTATTTGACCCTAATGGCGTGAACTATGATGTTTTATTCGACCCTCAATTTGAAGCGGCTATGGCTGCGGCAAAAGATGTGTGGGGAGCGAATTTCTTCCCGCTTGCAGTTGAACCCGAATTGTTCGCAAGGGCACTTTCCAATGCAGACTTTGACCTTACTGGCGAACACCTTTTCCATTTTGGCTTTGACCCAAGTAATCCAGCTTCTCCAGTAAATCCAGTTATTGGGCCAAACTTGGAAAATGAAAGATATTTACTCGTATTAGAAAGATTGCATCATTTCTGGAACCGTGGCTTTATTGACCCAAGGCTTGCTATTCCTGGCGAAGCCAGTACAGTTTTGGTAGAATCACGTAACGCAGGCGAATATTTGTTCTCGCAGATAGTATATCCATATGGTCACACTGCTTCTACAGCGGCGCAAAGAGGCATAGATGTACGTTTTCCACCAGTAAGCCGCGCTATTGTATCATCTGTATCTGCGGCGGGTTCGGGCTTTGGAATATCTGTTTATTCTCAAAATCGTGCGGCGGCTATGCAGTTTATGAACGCATGGTTTACAGATTCTGAGCTTGCTACTATCTTTGCTTATGGTGTGGAAGGTAATCACTTTGAGCGGAACGCAAACGGAACTATAACTTTGGGGCCAGATGCTCGTGCCTCGTTTGCACCATGGCTTATGGGACAGGGCAATGTATTTATTTTGCCTCCACAGTATGTACAAGGGCCAGACTTCTTCCAGAGGTTTAATTCGCATAATGCGGCTGGAACTGGTACTTCGATTTTAGGATTTTCTTTTAATAATGAACCTGTAAGAACCGAGTTAGCAGCTTTGTCAGGTGTTGTAGCAGAGTTCCATCAAACCCTTACGGTTGGTGCTGTTGACCCTGCAACTGTTGTGCCACTCTATCTTGCGGCTCTTAGAGCTAATGGACTTGACAGAGTTCAAGAAGAACTTAATGCTCAGCTTCAAGCATTTTATGCGGCTAGATAATACAACACAGTAGTTTGTATATAAAGGTTAAGCGTGAAAAAAAGGGCGGTTGCTTCCCACATTTGTGTGGAAGGCAACCGCCCTCTTTTCATACTTGTGAACATAAATAAAATAAATTGAAAGATATTTTCGCTATATAGCTTTGCTGGACATGCTCTATACCTGTCCTCTAACTTTCTCGTACTGCTGTTGCAATTCTTGAAGGCGGGCGCGGCTAACATCCCGATTACGGGCATTTTCATTCTCAATCGCTTTTGTTTCCTCAAGCCCTTGCATTATAATCTTCCAGGATTCTTCCATAGTTTCTAGCTTAATACTTGACCCTCCGGCCAGTTGGGCAATTTGTATGCTTTGCTGTGAAATATTTGTTGCATTTTTAAGTAGCATTTCATTGGTACGTGCATCCAGTTCGGCCATGGAATCCGCAACTAACTTTTGGCGTTTTGCCGCGATAGCTTGAATCAATCCGTTTTTGAAAACAGGGATTGTTACTACAAAAGCAGAATTAATTTTTGCAATCAGTTTTGTGTTTCCTCGTTGCAACATCCTGATTTGTGGTGCCGTTTGAAACGCAACCTGTTTTGCCATTTCCAAATCAAAAGAACGCTGTTGCAAAAGCTCAATGGCCGTACCCACAGTTTCAAGCTCTATCGCTGCTAGCTGGTCACCATTATTAACGCGCTCTTGTAGGGTCGGAAGGAATTGTGTCTTTAGTTCTTCCGCCTTCATTTCGGCGGCAACACTGTATTTTTCTAACGCTAAGAAATAGTTGTAGTTCTCATGATACAATTGTTCCAATACTTGGGTAGAACCCTTCATTTCAACTTCATATTTTTTTATTTCAATATAAACCTTATCAATTTCGGAACCCATTGTTTGGTATTTTTCCATGATTTTTTCAATAAAGTTTTTTCCTTTGTTAAAAAAACGAGAAAACACCCCTTTATCCTCAACAAAATCTTTGGGGTCAAACCTGTCCATAATTTTGCCTAAATTTCTAATTAAAGCACTTGATTCTTCCATACTTGTGGATTTAGTCATCCCCAAAATGCGGTCGGCAAAGCCTGATATTTGATTGGCTGTTTCTTGTCCAAATTCAAGCAAAGCAACTTGGTCACGGGTATCAATAGTGCTTACCAACTGCTTTACCTCCTGGCTGTTTCGCAGCTCCATTTTTATTTTTTCGGGATTGCTTAAAGCCTCTTCTTGCTTTTCTAATGTCACTAAATTATTCAATTGCAAACTTCCTTTCTTTATTTAGCTTTTTATTTAGCTTTTTATCCTTGATTATTTATTATCTGCTTACAAAACGGCCAAACAAATTTTTTACAGCTACTTTCTTCCTTGTTACATTGCAAGACAAATCTAATTGCTTTTGATGGTTTTCATCAAAACTAACATCTTCTAACCAGTGGCTATCAAATAAACTTGAATCAATATAAATTTCTAAATCCTTTTGTCCAGTGGGATTTAGTAGAATAATATCAAATCCAAACTGATTAAGAAGTAGTAAACGTGCCGCATCTGCCCTAGAAAGCTCGCCCGAATCCCCATTATTAAAAAGTATCAGCTTGGGCACATCCTGCGAATAATCAAATCGTTGAAAAAGCTGGATAATATCTGCCGGAAGCTCCATGGCCTGAGAAAATAAATAATGCCTTACATCTTCGCCTGCAACTGGTTTTAGTTGAGCTTTTGCTACATAACGAGAAATAGCATTTGCCAAACCAGTCTGCAAGCCATCAGGCAAACGTCTGTATATCCACCAGTTTGACTCTTTCATTCGCTGAGGCTCCAAAACTCCATTAACCTGCGCTTGTGCATAGTGAAATTGATGATTAGTCTTTATTTCGCTGGAAAACGGGAATTTATGCAATGAAACTGTTAAATCAGATTCAACTAGTTCCCTGTACTTTTCGGCATAATCGCGGCGGTCTTTGGAAATGCCACAAATTTTTGAAAAAAGCACTGGTATATAAATATTTTGGTCATTTACTTCAAAGCTAGGGCGTACAAAAGCCTTGGCCTCACTAATCAATCGCACCTCATCATATGTTGTATGTAGTGTCACCGATTGAGGAATATACTCGCGAAATTGCCATGGCTTAAACAAAAAAGTTCCATCTTTATGAAGGATTTGTTCCAATTCGGCAGAAGCTTTTTTTGCTACAGTTGCCTCACGCATAGGCTTGGAGGTTGGAATGGGCTCCAGTTTTAATGTATTTGGGTAAGTCCGAACTGGAATATTAACATCTTTCAAAATGGAAAAAATATTCTTACCTTCAGGGTGAAAAGCCAGTACATCCACCCCCAATGAAATAAGCAGATATAAGAAATAAACCTCACTTTTTGTGGCTTCTCCATACCAAATTATTTTGGGCTGTTGTTGATACAAGCCTTTATTTGAGCTTTTAATTGAGCCTTCGTTTGAATTTTCAGTGGAACCTTCAATCAATCCTTCAATCCAGCCTTTTAGATGATTCCAAGACCACTTTACCATATCCGTTAGAATTCTGTTAAAATCATTATGAAGGAGTTTTCCTTCTTGTTTTTCAAAAGTTTTTAATAAGTGCATATATGTATTACGAAGATGAATGTAATAAGATTTATTTTCCTTTAACGGAATCAAAGATTTACCTTCCATAAATGCCACAAAACGATTTATAGACAGTCCCTTGCTTTCTTTATGAAAATTAAGGAGTTTTTGTATCTCTTGCAAGCGATTGCCATCTATATGCTTGTCCAATGTGCCACTAGTAAAAAAATGGGCATTATCTTGGTCATTTTGACCAAAAGCCTGATTATAAAGAAACTCTTTGTAAGTAAAGGAATCCCAAGGAGTGCCTAGTATCGCACCAGCTACCTGCGTATATGAAAATATTTCTTCATTAAGGTCGTACCCCTCCCTTTCCATAAGAGGTTTAGCCAAAACCGCCTCCCAATCCGCTTTATCTATTGGGAGCGGCTGAATGTTAAATTGCATATTTTCACCTCGTATTTTGTAAAAAATGGTATATTTATTTTCGTTAGCGTGAACATGCTCTAAGAACCTGTCTAAATTATTTCCATTTCTTGAATATCTTCCAGCTCATGTGCAACCACAAACTGGGGTGTTATAAAGCATATCAAATTCTCACGATTGGTTCCCACAAACTGTCCTTCTATGGTCTTACGCCTTGTGGTAACACGTACATTCATGCCACGACTTACAGTTGTTCCGTTGAAAATAATGCTTGTAATAGGAAAGAGATAGCAGCACTTTTGTATTGCTTCTTCAACATCTTTGGAGGAATACCCCAATTCTGTTGGTTTTATAACAATAAGCTTAATTACCCGCGTGGCCATACCCAAAAACCATGTTAAAAAAATGGCCAGAAATGCGGCAAAAATCACATCTTGAATAGTAAATAGGTCTGATAGCAAAATCAAAATCCCCCTTTTTTATCCATAATTATGCATGGTAGATTTTTTAACCCTTGCAAGTATATCTGAGCTATAATAAAGAACTATGCCATCATATTGATTTCGCTTAGATGAGCATATAATCCACCACGCGCAACCAATTCTTCATGAGTACCCATATCTTCTATAACACCTTCATTTAGCACAATGATTTTATCCGCTTTTTTAACTGTAGAAAGGCGGTGGGCTATTATTATTGTGGTGCGGTTTTGCATTACATCATCCATGGCCTCTTGTATAAGTCTTTCTGTTTCTACGTCCACCGATGCTGTGGCCTCATCTAGTATTAGAATCGGCTTATTTCTAAGCACGGCGCGCGCTATAGAAAGCCTTTGCTTTTGTCCGCCAGATAGCCGCACGCCACGCTCACCTATTATTGTGTCATATCCTTCGGTAAATTGCTCAATAAATTCATGAGCGCGGGCTACATTTGCGGCCGCAATTACTTCTTCCCGTGTGGCACCAGGGCGGCCATATGCGATATTTTCATAGACCGTATCATTAAACAAGAATACATCTTGTATAACATTACTCATACAATCACGCAGGCTTTTAAGCTGAAGATTTTGTAACTCATGTCCATCCAGCGTTACTTTCCCTTCTATTGGGTCGTAAAAGCGGTTAATTAAGTTGATAAATGTGGTTTTTCCAACTCCTGTTGGCCCAACTAGGGCAACCATTTCTCCCGGCTTTATCTCCAAGGAAATATCTTTCAAAACATCTATTCCTTCAACATAGCGGAAAGAAACTCCTTCAAAACGAATATGACCTTTGGCATTTTGTAATATATACGGGTTTTCGACTTCTTTTACATCCATTTCCGCGCTAAGAATATCAAAAACCCGTTCTGCCCCGGCTAGAGCCGTTTGTAAATCCTCATTTACTCGTGCCAAAGCCTGTACCGGAGGAAAAAACAATGCCAAATACATTAGAAAGGCCACAATATCAGCCACGGGAATAGCTCCACGCGCCGCCAAATACCCGCCGTAAGCAATTACTATTACCACACCAATATGGCTTAAAAATTGCACAGCACTCGAATAACTCGCGCTCCAGCGCAATCCGGCCAAAATCCATCCAGTATAACTCCATGCACTGCCGCTAACTTTTTGATACTCCCGCTCATGCTGGTTGAACACTTGGATTTCTTTCATGCCTGAAAGATTATCTTGAAGATTGGCGTTTAGTTCGCCCAATTCCACTTGTGCTTTTCTAAATAACGGCAAAACCTTTTTTGCGAACAATATTGAAATTCCAACCACAATAGGTGCTGTTGCCAAACACAAAGCCGCCAATATCGGGTTAATCCAAAATAGAATTGATGCCACGCCCACCAACATAACGATATTTACAATAATATCAGGTACAGCATGGGCGATTAGCACTTCTATATGTGCGGTATCGTTGACCACTCTGGACATTAATTGTCCTGTTTGTTTATCGTGGTAAAATTTCATACTTAATCCTTGCAGTTTGTCATATACTTTAAGCCGCATGTCCGCTACAAAATGCCAAGCGGCATAATGGCTATAATATGAACGTATATAGGCAAATACCGCCTGTCCCAAATAAAGCAAAAGTAGGATTAATCCCATGGAAAGGGCTTCTTCAGCCAAACGCGGGTCGGCGTTAATAGCCATATCGGTCAAATTTCGTACAACTAAGGGTGTGTATAGTAGAGTGGCTGTCATTCCGGCAATAGCCAAAATTGTAATAATTAAGTATTTCCAATATTTCCGTGCTGCTAGTACAAGGTCCAAAAGAAGCTTCAAGATTTTGTCAACTCCCACATGATATGATGAATAAATTGAACCGCTGTGCGTCCTGAAATACACTTTTGTTCCATGGCCCATTGCAAAGCCTGGCTATTTAGGAAATCTTCGTCGATTGTAATTTTATGCTTGTGTGCAATCCCTTGTACAATCTTCAAATATTCTTCCTGCGAAAGGTTAGGAAAGTGTACGGTAAGCCCAAAACGGTCATACAAACTCATTTTCTCATTGACGGTATCCATAGCATGAATTTCTTCGGTGTTTGTTTCCCTGTCGCCCCAGCTTTCATGTACAATATGCCGACGGTTGCTAGTGGCAAAAAATACAACATTTGGCGGTTTAATACCAGCACCGCCTTCAAGCAAGGATTTTAAGTACTTGTATTGCGTCTCAAAATGGTCATAAGACAAATCATCCATATAAATCAGAAAATACAGCCCTCTTCCGGCCAAATGGTCAATAAGTTTCGGCAATAGTACAGCCTGGTCTTTGCGCACTTCAATTAACCTAAGTCCCTTGTCCCTATAGCCATTAACCAGAGCCTTAACACAGGAAGATTTACCATTACCACGACTACCTGTTAACAATACATTATTTGTTGGTTGTCCAGCCAAAAATGCCTCAATATTATCTTTAAGCATTTGTTTTTGGCGTTCATAAACAAATATGTTTTTGAAGGTGACTGTATCGGGGAATTCAATGCCAATTAATTTGCCATTTTCGTCATCCAATTTGAACATATGGTAACTGGCCATATCGCCCGCGCCAAGTCCGTTATAATAGCCTTGCAACAATCGCATTTTGTTTTTGGCAGAACTTGCTTGCAGAACTTCTCCTAAGTAGCCATCTTCTCGAGAAACAATTGGCACAAAATTTGCTAATTTTTCACCACTGCCAACCATACTGCATAAGTTTTTCAAATCGAATTCGCAAAAATAATGTAGAACTTCTAAATCTTTAAGTACCATTTCATATAAGCTGGACTTTTCTACGGGTTCGCCTCTTTCGCAAGCTAATGTAAAAGAATTTTCATCCCGCAAAAATAACCAAATCAAATACTTGCTCAAAATATTTCCGCTAAGACCCAGCTCACAAGCTTTGGCAACTAAAGTATTTACAAACTCCCGATATCGTGCGTCCGTATTTCTTTCGCTTCCAGCTAGCATTTCCAACAGCATAGTAAATTTTCTTACTACTTCATCTTGCAGGATGCCACGGTAAATCATTAGGCTATCCAATTTGAGAACCGAATCCTGCCAATATACGGTTTCACGCATAAACTCCAAATCCTCCTCTTTTCACCATATTAGGATATATTCGTACTTCCCGGAAGTAATGGTGCGTACATCATAATCGCATGGTTTTCTACAACAAATTCATCTGCAAGTAGTGAACCGCCCAAATCATATTTTTTCCTGAATATGCGGTTATGCCTAGTATACCAGCTATACATAGCTTGTATCAAATGTTCCTTTTCATAAACTTCATATTTGCAAATAGGTGCGAAAGTTGATTTCCATGCACCTTTTAATACTTTATCTGTGACTTCTAGCGATAATTGGAATGGTTGCTCCGTATTATTTTCAATCATCAAGTCTAAATAGTTGTAGAAACACGTCGCTCCACTTCCAAAAGGCTGTGTTCTATCAGAATCAGGAAAGACATCAAATCCATGGCGATGACGTTCTATTACAGTAAGTGGAGTGTGTATTGTCATCCAATATATTAGGTTTGACAATTGGCATAGTCCGCCACCAATCCCTGCCTCAAATGAGCCATTTTTCAAAATCATGCCTTCTACGTATCCTTTGCGTTTTGTTGGTCTGCCTATTAACTTCCAATATGAAAATGTTTCACCAGGATTAATTATTATGCCGTTTAATAGTGGAATAGCAATTCGCAGATTGACTATTTTATTATGTTGCAAATACATATCTACGTCTTTCAATTTTCTAAGTAAAGGGGTTTGATGAGAAAAATGCTCATAATCCAATGTTGTTTCCTTGCGTGTATATGCAAATTTTTTACCTCCAAACCACCATTGCAGATATCGTTTGAAGGTAAAATAAGTTTTGCCTATTTTTAGTCGAATATTATGCCTATTTTTAGGTTTTTGCACGGGTTTATACATGGTGGAGTAAATCCTTTCAAAAATTTTGCATTAAAAACCTGTTTTGCTCCTAAGTATTTTTCCTAAGAACATTTCTTGTGAATCATTGTACGGAATAATTCCACAGCTTTTTAATTATACTACATTCTATGGTTGTTTGGGAAATAGCTTTTGCGAAAATGGGAATGGAATCATTTGTTCAAAAGATTTTTCAAAAGGCTCATTTTTCCAGCATATAAACCGTCGTATGGTTCATAATAGTATTACAGCAATGCAACACAGGCATTGCTTAATCCCTGAAGTTATGAACTATTTGAAAGATAATATAAATGGGGGATTTGTTTAAGGGGGAGGTGACAGACATGTCATCAAGAAGTAAAAAGGCCGTACCGGAAGCGAGAGCTGCGTTGGACGCGTTTAAGTATGAAGTGGCCAATGAAATAGGTGTACCGCTTTCCAAAGGCTATAATGGTGACTTGACTTCTTATCAGAATGGTTCCGTTGGGGGCTATATGGTCAAAAAGATGATAGAAGCCCAAGAAAGACTTATGGCTGGAAATAGCTCCGGCATGTAATAGCATTATATAGTATCCGAAAGAGCGTTTTTGCATTGAATTAAACTTGCAAATGCTCCAAGGAATGTAAAAGGGTGTGCAAATTTTTGCACACCCTTTTTATTAGTGCGCCCGGCATGGGCAACAACTAGGCGGTGAAAAACCGCTACAGGCCAGGCAGAAGGAACTGTTAGCCAAGGGCAAGGGTGTTCACCGCGAGGTGAAATCTGAAGGAAGCCGGAGGCAAAG
>Ga0123355_10001314_pt1 | contig 34685 bp, 39 predicted proteins | sample TergutEmb28metaG_3_FD_89872 | JGI IMG/M metagenome (GOLD analysis project Ga0123355, IMG submission 89872) | Embiratermes neotenicus P1 segment gut microbial communities from Petit-Saut dam, French Guiana - Emb289 P1 | ecosystem: Host-associated > Arthropoda: Insects > Digestive system > Gut ...
AACGGGTATGGAATGGCTTGTTGATAAGGGCTTTGATGCCGAGATGGGTGCGCGCCCATTGCGACGGCTTATCCAAACCGAGATTGAGGATAAGATTGCCGAGAGAATATTGTCCGAAAATATCAAGAAAGTAAGTGTTGACATGAAAGGCGAGGAGCTCTGTTTTGAATTCAAATAATTCATGGATTTCGTGGGTGATATTTGTTGGTATACTTGCCTTGTTTATGTTGTTCTTGGTATATTTGTTTTTTGCTATGAAAATGTTGGACAGGTTTGGCAAATTGGCTATGCGTGGCAATTCCGACAAAATCGTGAAGCGGGCAAGGTGGTTGCTTGTGTACTTTGTGCTTTTTCCGTCTGGGCGACAGACCGTGTATGTTGTGCTTGCCGACATGTATTTGGGGCAAAAAGATGTTGTGGCTTTTAACAAGATAATTAAAAAAGTACGTCACAAGCGATTTTTGTTTATGAAGTACTATGTGACCTTTGTGTGTAATGCGGTTGTAGTAGGCGACATGGAACTCGCACGACAGAATGCTGACAAATTTTTTAATGTGAATTTTCACCCAAAACAAAAGGTGGCATATGAACGAATGAAATATATAATACAGATTATTTTGGATTACAAAGATGGAAAAGATATCGAAACAATAAAAAAGCGCATCGGTCGAATTGAATTAAAACAAGACGAAAAAGTGGTAAAGGAATATTTTGATAAAATAGTACGATGATGCTATAATTGTAATTATGGACACTTCATCTATGCTTTCTTGGACAACCGCCACAGGCGTTTTTAGTCTTGGTCACGTAATTTGGTTTGTAATTTCAAACGCAATCGGAATTACCGCCCTTGTTTTAGTGAAAAAATATTGCAAGACGGAACGCTCGCAAAATATTGCTATGTGGACTTTGGCGGGGGCATTATTGGTTTCCGTCATAGGCCACCGATTTGCTTTTGCCTTTATTGGCGGGGCAAGGGGCGGCGGCTCGGCGGCATATCTTATCCCGAATACTTTTTGTGCGATGACATCTTTTTTGTTTGCAATCGCAGTTTTGACAATTCGCAACAAAAACAATGGTGTATTCCATTGTCTTATGTACCTGTCGTTTATTGGGACACTTATTGTTAATATTTATCCCGATTTTATCGGAGATGACGGTTGGGGAGTATTAACCATATTTTCGCTTTTTCACCATACATTATCCTTTTATCTTTGTTTGATGATTTTTGTTCTAGGAAAGTGGAGACCAGATATTCGTAAATGGTATGCGGTATGGCTGGGTTTTGCCGTATATATGACATTCGGTTATATACTCATGGAAGTATTCGGGGTGTCAGATGCATTTGGAATTATGTACGGTCATGGTGTTTTCCCAGACACACAGTACGCAGGTCGTGCAATAATTGGCTCTATGCATTATATATTTGCGGGGGCAATATTCCTTGTTTCTCAATTTACTATTATTGGAATTTATGCTTTATATAGTTGGGTAAAGGCGAGAAAGGCGATTCCGTCTAAAGCATAAGACTTGTCCTTTTCTCATAGCTTTGGTATAATGATGGGTATGAAAATTTTGATTATTGCTACGGGGGGAACAATTTCCCACGAGCCGAATGAGAAGGGCATTTTAGAAAGTAACGAAAAAAGCCACGGTGGTGGCGATTTTGTTCGTATATTGAATTTCAAAAAAACAAAGTTAGGAATTGATTCAATCGAATCCAAAACCATTTTGAACAAAGACAGCGGCAATATGGTCATGGACGATTGGAAAACAATAGTGGGCGAGATCGTGGCGAACTATGATGATTATGATGCGTTTATTGTCACCCATGGCACAGAAACTATGGGTTATGCGACTTCCGCGGTGTCATTTGCGCTTGGGAATTTGGGCAAGCCAGTATGTTTCACCGGCTCGCAATCTGCGTTCGGTGTGGTTGGAAGTGATACTGTTATTAACCTTGATAATTCTCTACGGGTGTTGTCAGCTCGTCGTGACTTGGTGGGGGTGTTCTTGGTATTTGGTACGCAAGTTGTGTCTGGGACTCGTGTCAAAAAGGATTCCGAATTTTCTTATGATGCATTTAAGAGTTCAAGGCGTTTTAGACCGCTTGGTGTTGTCGGCAGTTCTCTTGAATTTAACGAGGAAGAAGTGTCAAGACACTTAGGATACTTGAAGCCATATGCCAAGACCAGAAAAGACTTGGACGTCAAGTGTGATTTTTCAAATAACTTGGTGGTGTTGAGTGAATTTCCAGGTTTGCAAGCGGAGATGATTATTAATATCGCAAAGAGCGGGGTCAAGGGGTTTATCTTGCGAAGTTATGGCAGTGGCGTGCCGAACATCACAAAAAAAGGGTTGGGCATTGCTGATTTGCGACATGCATTTGAGTACTTGAAAGATAAGAAAATCCCGCTAGTTATTACTAGTCAAGCATCAAGCGGTGTCGCATGTATGAGTATTTACGAGCCGTCTTTGCTTGCGTTGGAGCTGGGTGCTATTCCTGCGCATGATATGAACATTGAATCTACTGTGGCGAAGTTATCTTGGTTGTTGGGACAGTGCAAAAACCAGAAAGAGATTAAAGACGCATTTGCCAAGTCTTTGCGTGGGGAGATTTATAAATAGTTATTTTGTTCTTTTTCTTTATCAAGTAAATGTTTGCTTTTACCACTGCCCATAAGAGAATATACATTGCGTAAACCTTCTTCATATTGATCCGCAGTAGAGTATCTTTCTTCCGCTTTAGCTTGCAAATATTTCAGATAAATTGAACTATAGTCTAAAATGAATGTTTTAATATCATCTTCAATTTTTGAGCGAGCGATAAATTCTGTAAAACCAGTATCACGGAATATGTCGTGCATTTCATCGCCAGGTTCGAAATCAGCAAAAGGCGACCCAACCATATTAAAATGCGGATTTTCAATTCTATCAAAAAATGTTTTGATGTTCTTTGTTTTATTTTCCCAATCCTGTGCACTTATCAATCGTTTTTTTGCACTTGCCATATTCTCATCATCGTTTAAATCTGTGTGGCGCTGTTTTTGTACTTCAAATATTTCTTCTAATGTTTTCTCTTGTGCAACAACTTCATAAAATTGTGCTTTCAATATTGGTACTGCGGTGCTGTCTTCCTGTACAACTGGGCGATACTTTTTTGCGAAATGAGTCAGTGTATTTATGTCATTTGTTATTACTATTGGGAAAATTCCAATGCCTAGCATTGTTTCGATTTCTTTAGAATCAAAGCCGTATTCGGTGCCATTAAACGTATAACGAATATCGCAGTTTGGTGGAATTTCATCGACATTGATTGTATTAGGGTCTTCTTTTTTTCGGGCTGGTCGTGCTATCCATTTTCTTGCGAATTCGGCGCGAGCACCGTATTTCAATAAAATATCCCTATACATATTCGCCATTGTACTTTTGCCACTTTGGCTTGGACCGCTGAGAACTATTAACTGAGTGTTGCCGAGTGGCGAAAACATTTCCATATTGAATTGTACTATAAAAATGATTTAAAAACAAGTTGCAATATCTATTTGACTTATTTCTACTATCTTGCTACATTATATCAATCATGACACACAAAAGATTGCTGATTATACTTATCTGTTTTATTGTTGTGGCTGGTGCAGCCGTGGCTGGAGGTACTATTTTTCGTGTTCGCAATGTCGAAATTCGCTTCACGCATGATTTGTGGTACCTGGATTCTGAAATTTATTGGCTTAACCCAGCCATGCACCAGAGTCTAGATTTCGTTGTTGGTCGCAGTTCGCTTTTTGGGGTTAATCGTGACAGGATTACCCAAAGTATTGAGGAGACCGACCCACGTGTGAGAGTAACAAATATCGAGGTCTTTGCGCCGAATCGATTAGAAGTACGCGTGCGTGAACGATTCCCAGTATTCAGATTCGGAAATTATGCGTTGGATATGGACTTGCGTTTTGTGACATCAGCGAGTGTGGTGGACAGCCGTGGCGAGCCCTTGATTTGCATAACTGGTCAGATTGAATTGCCGCAAGGAACACAGTTGGGAATTGGTGATTTCCTTGGAGACTTTTTCACGGAACAAGATATAAGAGAGAATTTACGAATCGAAATGCTTTTGAATAAAACTTCTTTGCTTTGGGGACAGGGTGAGGGTTTACGAGAAGATGGGCAGACACGTCTTATATCATCGATTGAATTTGGATATTACTTGTTTGCCGTGCCAGAGATGACTTTGAATTTCAGAAATGAGGATGTAAACATTGTGCCTTATATAACTACTGTACGAATATCGGACATTCGCGAGGATTACAATTTTCGGGCGATGCTTACACATGTTTGGGATGTACGTGCGTTTTTAATACAAAGGACTGGGCATGCCTTGGTGTTCGTGAACAATAGTGGGCGTATTGATTTGGTGTGGTTAGATTGAGGTAAGGGATGATTTATGTGATTCGACATGGCAAGACTGAAGGCGGGCAAAAGGGTGAAGTTCCATTAAACGAACATGGTATACAACAGTCAAAGGAGATCGCGCCAAAGGTCGCAAAATTGGGCATTAACCATATTTTTTCCTCTGATGTGAAAAGGGCAATGCAAACGACAGAGATAATCAACGAAGTGACAAAGTTGGGCGTCACATATGATTCGCGTTTGCGTGAATTTTCTATTTTAACAAATTACCCTCTTAAGAGCTTGGACAATTTGACGCAACAGGAAATCGAAAAATATGGTGAAGGTATAAAAGAATCTTTCAAAGACGCATATAACCGCGTAAATGATTTCTTGAATGACTTGCGAAAGAACAAAATCGATAATGTTGCAATCGTTACGCACAGAGGTGTTATTTCGACTATTAGTTACTGTTTAAATAATGGCGAGTTTGACTTTGAAAGATTCGACAAAAATCGCAAAGCATATAAACAAGGTACTGACAATTGTTCGATTACTGTTTTTGAGTTATATGACGCATAGTATGTCAATACTTAATACATGAACAGATTTGCGGTTACATCGAATTTTTTGATAATTTCTTTTCTTACTTTTATCATTGCTTTTTTATGGGCAAGTTATATTTTTACTGGTTTTTTCATGACTGTTACAATTGCGTTTTTGATAACCTGTCTCGTGGACTTTTCATGGTTATTGCTTGCAAGTCGTAAAAAGAGAGCCAGAAATTTAACACGAGCCGAAACCGAACACATGCGCGATATGACTTTACAATTTCAATTTATGTCTCAGGTTGCCACTATGGCTATTGTTGTGAAAGCAATCAAAGAAAAACTAGATCACAAAAAAATTGATTTTGAACCAGACGAAAATATCGAACAATGTGAACCAGTTGAAATAAAGATTTTGTGCGATAAAATTGTTGTGGAAGATTACAATGTATTTGCTATGTTTCATAAAAAAGTGACACGAGCAGATATAATTGATTGTATTAACCGAACAACTGATGGTATGAAAACAGTGATATTTGGTGAAGTTTCTGCGGATGATATTGCATTTTTTAATGTTGTTAAAATTAATGTACTGTTCTATTCGTCCGAAGATGTTTATATCAATTTGTTAAAGCCGACAGGAATTTTTCCGGAACTCGCCGTCCAATATAAGACGAAATCCAGATTGACATTTGCTACATTTCGAACTCTTGCATTTTCACGTAAAAAAACCAAAAGTTACATTTTGTTGGGTATTGTTGTATTGTTGACTTCGTTCATAGTCCGCCCAACAATTTTTTACATAGTTATGGCTACTATTTTATTCTCGTTCGGGATTATATCTATGTTGCGGCCTGTGCGAAAACATGATACACTCTTTTCGTGAAGTATGAAAGTTTGGAGAGTGTGTCAAAGTTTCTGTCGACCCAAATAAGCGGTGAGCAAGGTCGTCATATCTTTCTTATGGACGGTGAAATGGGGGCTGGGAAAACTACACTAGTTTCGAAAATTCTGCAAAATATCGATAAAAGCATTTCGACCACGAGTCCGACATTCACTATCATAAATCAGTACACAGAGAATATTTTTCACATAGATTTGTATCGCATAGAGAGTGAGAGCGATTTGCAATTTTTGGGGTTGCATGAAATCTTGACGGGTAAAAATATTGTCTTTGTTGAGTGGTCAAGTTTAATGGGTTCTGATTTTGAAAAAATCGCACGACCATACATGAAAATTAAAATCAATAAAATATCTGAAAACGAGAGAGAGTTTATTTTGGAGAATATAAAGTGAAGAAATTTAGCGAGAGTGTTTTTTTTATACTTGATAGTGTGACCGATGGAATATGTGTCGCGATTTTTCGAGGCGACGTGGAAATGTCATCGAAAAAATTAAATAAAGAAAATTCCCGAAAGAGTGAGAATGTAATCTTTGGTGTTATTAAAGATGTTTTAGCGAATGCCAAAATAGCTTTTCCAGATGTGGATTGTTATGCTGTGGCTACGGGTGCAGGGTCTTGGACAGGCGCTAGAATCGGTGTGACTGTGGTCAAGGCACTTTGTATGGTTAATGAAAGGCCTGTCATTGAAATGCGTGACAGCGTTAATATTGACGAAATCAAGCGAAAATTTGAAACAACAGAGTTTGTGCCTATCAAAGATTTAGAGCCGTATTATGATGGCAAGGCTTATGTTGTAAAGTAAGAAATATTGTGATAGACTTCTTTAATATGGAAAAATTATTGATTGGAAAAATTTTGAAACCGCGCGGTTTGCGTGGCGAATTAAAGGTACAAGTTTTAACAAACAAGCCCGAAATCTTTTTAAGTATCAAAGAGATTTTTATTAAGGACAAAAGTTATATGGTCATGAAAAGTTCTGTTCAAAATGGTTTTGGATATGTATCTTTAGATGGAGTGAAAAATGTTGAAATCGCTGACGAAATGCGCGGACTTGAACTCAGAATTGATAAAAAAGATTTCAAATTAGATCATGATGAAATTTTTGAAATTGATTTGATTGGATTTGACATAATAACAGAGAGTGGGCAGGTCTTGGGAAAGTTAGAATGTTTCGAGAATTTCGGCGGTGGTGAAGTTATTGTAGTGGGCGAATACTCAATTCCATATGAAGACGAATTTATCGTTGAAACGAATATGAAAGAAAAGAAGATTATTGTGAAAGATGATGTTTTAACTGTGGAGGAAATTCGATGAAGATAACAATCTTGACTTTATTTCCGCAGATGTTTTCGGCTTTTGAACATAGTATTATTAAACGTGCAAAAGACGCGGGTAAGGTTGAAATAAATATTGTCGATTTCCGTGAATACACAAAGGACAAGCATAGGCGCGTGGACGACATTGTTTTTGGCGGCGGGAATGGCATGCTGATTATGGCGCAGCCCGTTGTTGACTGTGTAGAAGCGATCGACCCAAATCACAAAGCACATCGTATCTTCATGACGCCAGCAGCGCCTGTATTGACTCAAAAGCACGTTATAGAACTTTCGCAGAAGAAGGAGATTTTGATACTGTGTGGGCATTACGAAGGCGTTGACCAGAGAGCCATAGACCTTTGTTTTGACGAGGTGTTGTCGATTGGAGAGTTTGTGTTGACCTGTGGCGAGATTCCCGCTATGGTTTTGGTAGATTCTGTAGTGCGCTATGTTGATGGCGTAATCACAAAAGGCAGCCTGGAAAACGAGAGTCACACAGACGGCAAGTTAGAACATCCACAATATACAAGACCGCGAGACTTTCGTGGTCTGAGTGTGCCAGAAGTTTTGTTGAGTGGTAATCATAAAGAGATTGAAAAATGGAAGTATGTACAGAGCGAGAAAGTGACGAAGAAGTATGGAAAATAAAAACGACTCATATCTGGGTGAGTCGTTTTATTGTATAAAGCTTATATTATTCAGAGTCAGTCGTTGGCTTTGCTTTGATGCCGTCCGCCGATTTTGTTGATGGCTTTGCCTTTTTTGCTTTAATCTCGCTTGCTGTGCGGACACCTGCGGTATCATTCGCGTATGATGTATGTCTTTTGCCCATGCGGAAGTTGAATCTTGTACGACGAAGAAGGAAGCCTGCGACAGCAATTAAAATCGCAACAGCCATTATTACAGACGATACAATAATGAGCCAGTCAACATCACCACGAGTTCGGTCACCTTCGCCTGGTGGTGTGGTCTCTTGGAAGAGTGCTTCTGTCAATATTGCGTAGTTAGACATCTGGTCATTGCGTTCGCGGTTTCTGTGCACATCACGAGCATGTTCCCAGCCAGAAATGTCAATTGATCTAAGATTGATTTCACGAATTTGCACAGTCGCCCAAGTTTCTCGCCACATGTGACCATCATATTCTGTACCGAAACTGATTGTGAGGTTGACTTGTGACGCTGCACCTGTTCTTATAAAAAATCGGAAGCTTGCGAATCCAGAATGTTCTATAGACGGCATGCCAGTTGTAAAGTCCTCTGGTTTTAAATTAAAGAATCCGCCGTCAAAATCTTGCAAATGCATGTTGACACCATAGTCAATGTTACTTGGTTCGCGCATGAAGTATGGGCGGCCATAGTCGGTTTCGCCTACGTTAGATATTCTGCGGTAACGAGTGCCGTGCATGATGACACGTGCGACAACAGTATATTCGTAGAAAGAGTAACTTTCAAGGTCTTGTGGAAGGGTGGTTGTGACCGAACCACTTTGGAAACCATTTGTAGAAATATTCAAGATTCCATTTTCAAAATTGGAGTTGAAATCATTCGTATTGTTTGTTCCGAAGAAGATGCTTTCTCCGTTTTCGTGTGTCAATTCAAGCGGGTTCGTAAGGTCAGCGAAAGTGTCTGTGCGCGTGCGATCAAGCGAGTTTACTTGGTTTATGATAACACGATTAACAAATATTGTTGCAGCACGACTTTCTCTTGTTGGTGTACCCAATATAAATGAAATTGTGGCGTCATGTGTTGCGAATTCGCTTGCATGTAAACCAAACTCGAAGGTTTGCCATAATGGAGCTAATACCGCTGTAGCAGAAGAAAGGTCGATACGTGAAATTTCCTGTCCATTTACTTCAAGCACTGCGTAAGCGACCATGCTATGGTTCGTATGGCGTGCTACGTCAAAGGAAATTATATTGTATGTGTTTCGGTGCAATGGAAATGGTTGGCTTGTAAGTGTTTGATGTGTGGTTGTCAGATTTTGAAACATGAAAACATTGTTATTTGCGTCTGTACCTTGTCTTGGTGCACCTGGTCGGATTGCATTGCCATAGTTTCCACCTACAGAATTTCTGCTCCAGTGGTTTGGGTCTGTGTTTACGATACCATTTAACACTCTGTCATCGTGTGGTGTTTGTAGATCCCAGCTGTTCGCGACAAGCGGGAAAGGATTTGTTGCAGTCGCCACTGTTCCAAAGTTGAAATGTGAATTTGCGATTACTGTGCTTACTTCATTATTAAAAGCTCGGATAGTTGTTGTGTTTGCGTCACCATCATTGCTGACAAAGTAGTTATTAGATACACGAATGATTGAAAAATCATCTACCAGCAACCAACCGGTTGCATTTTGTGTATTTGTACCTATCCAGAATGCAATATTCACGTCGATGTCGAAAAGAGGGTCACCAGTCACAAAGATTGTGTTTAACACCCAGTTGTTTCTGTAGAATGTTGAATCTGTTGCTACAGCATGTACAGGCAAAAAACCCGAGTCAAATGGATCAATATATCCGTTGTTTCCATTTTCGTGCAGTCGGATGTGTGCTTGTCCATTGTGCAAGGTATAAAATGAAATCATATATAGTGTATTTCGTTCTATAGTGAATGGAATACTTGTTGTCATGGAAGCCTGTTGTTCTATTGCAGAGAGTAACATTATATCTCTTGGAAGGTTACTTATTCTGGAGTGTAGTGGGTTTGTTTCTTCAAAGTTTAAGAGTGAAGGTACGACAGTTGTAGTTGCATGTCGCATGTTCGTGCCGAAAGGTATTTGTTGCATAGGCGAAAAGTCAAAGATGTCAATATCGAATTCATCTGCTTCGCCAAACTCCTCATGTTCACGCAAGTCAATTTCAAGCAAGAAACCAGAATATGTCTGGTCGATTTGGCGTGATGCCAAGATTCGATAGAATTCGGATTGTGAAAGTGCCAGCGCTTGGGCGTTGTCATAGTAGACAACTCCGCTTGTTGGTCTGTTTTGTGTTCCAAGAAAAAGGCCAAGGTTAAATGACATGCTTGACCTTGCGTCTGTGCGGATGAAAAAGGTTGCAGTTCTCCACATACTTTCGTTTGCGGCTAGAATGCCGTTTCTTTCAAAAGAAATTTGGCGGATAGGGATACTTGTTACTATGTCGTCTGATATAGGTGTTGCAGGAATCATATAAACTGCACTTGTTCCCCGAATTGCATAAAAATCCACCGATACCATAAAGTATCCATCGGCATGCAAGTTGAGTTCCGAGCTTTTGAAACCTACGTTGGCCATACCGTTTGGTAGCTGGTTTGCAAGTGCCAAAATATTGTCATCGCGGTTATTGTTGCCGGGGTTATGTGTCATGAAAGGGTGATTTATTAAATTATGGTGGTCTCGGAAATCTACAAAGTCACGAGTGTTAATGATTGACGATACGACGGCTGCAGATGCGTGTGTTTCTGTCCATCCGTTGATGTTTGTCGTGTGCGTGTCGACGTTTGGCTCGTTAAACGAGTGGTTTGATATATACATCTGACGACTTGAAAATGCTTGTGGTGCTTGGTTAACACGAGTGTGTTGGTAGACATCTGGGTTAGAAGATGCCAAGGCAACAAAACCAGCATAAAATGGGGCCGTGCCTAAAATGAACACTACAGCCACAATCAATGCCAATACTTTTACAAATTTCTTCTGCATATTTTTCCTACTACAACAATTATAGTGTGCCACACTATTCTGAAACTATATCACAGAGTTTGTGGAAATGCAACTAGATTTTATTGTTTAATGATGCGGTGGACGTACAATAGTAGCAATATTATCAGGCGTAATAAAGATTGGTGGGAAACCATTGCGGTCGAATTCGCCAGTTTGGTACATTGACAATGTAACAGCACCTAGTGGTGGAGTACCAGCAAAGTTCTGTGTTGTGAAGAATAAAACTCTGTGTGGAGAGCCAGTTCCAGCGACTTGATATAATGATGAATCAAATCCACCAAGGTCAAGTGGTGTATCGAAGAACAACAAAATCATGTCGGCAGGTATTTGGCAAGGAATGATTGAGAAATTAATGTCGTTTCTGTTTGTAAGTCCATTTAGGAATGCAACGCGTCTGTTAAAGTCGGCTTGCGATGTAGCAGAATTAGAGAACCAATTCACCGAATCTCTCCAACCATCAAGTACAGGCCATGCTGGGTGACCTTTGAATACTATGTTGTGAGTATTACCATATAATTCAATCACGCGATTGAGAACGACTTCAAGACCTGTTGTTGTGCCGGGTGCAAATGCGTCTTCAGATGCAGCAAGTGGCGAAGTACCCATAAATATAAGCACAGGTCTTCCGTCTTCTGGGTTAAGTGCATTATAAACGCTGTCGCCAAACATTGCATCGGCAAAGCCTCCTTGACCATTACGTTCAATTAAAGCGTTAGCCAACTGCATAAGGTGTGCGGGTGTTTGGTTAAGAAATGTGCCCGCTGCGTTTGGGTCTTCAACACGATTTAGGATTCCTAGTTGATTATACATTGCTTCTGTGATGTAATTCGCGGTAACTATTGCATTAGGAGATTGTAACCACCATGAAACATTATCGAACATCATAGCGAATGCGACTTTTAGCGGATAATCTTGACTGTATCCGTGACCAGGATAGTTGAAGTTGCCAATTCGTCGGTTGTTAGTTGCATTATTAATGAGTGTTTGTAATCGTGCTGTGTATGGGGCCATGTGGTCTTCCCAATCTTGACGGTTAAGGGCACTTAGTATACCACTTGCACTTCCTGCACCACTTTCAAGAAGAACAATGTTGATGTTCTCCATAGGGATACGATTTCTGAAAATTCCGCGTAGCAAGAAAGTAAGTCCAGTATCTACAACATAAACTGTGAAAGTGTGATCGTTGTTTCGACGATAAATTGATGCCATTCTGTCTGCTGCTATGTTCATTTGTCTGTCGGGAAGACCACGCATAAGATCTCTTCCTGCACCACCAATGAGATTAAATCGTTCACCAATCAAATCTGTGCGGTCAAAGGTGTCACGCCGTCCGTACCAAAGATATGTACGACCTTGCAATGTGTCTGGATGGTCCCATAAATGCAGCGCAGCTTGATTGACAGGAACAGTAGCGTTTGCAACGACAAAGTTGAAATGCATAGCATATCTGTCTCTGCCACCAAAACCTAGGAAATGAACAAGTAGTCCAGTTAGAATAGTGGAACAAATAAGTACAAGGATTAGAACAAGACTTGTCACCGCTTTCCAGCGTGGCCAATCATCAAACAAACGAGAAATCAGACCTCTTTTTTTATTGTTTTCTTCCATAGATGTAAATCTCCTTGATGCTGTATAACATTCTTTTGAAAATAAGACAAATGCTTTTTTGTAATCAGATTCAAACTCTTGACAAAATGGAAATAGTTTTGTATATAACTATATACAAGGAGGAATTGCATGAGCAAAATTATAGGAATTGACTTGGGCACGACAAATAGTTGTGTAGCAGTCATGGAAGGTGGCGAGCCGACAATCATCGCCAACAGCGAAGGCCGAAGAACCACGGCGTCGGTAGTTGCATTGACAAAGGGCGGCGAGCGTATCGTTGGTGAAGCGGCGAAACGCCAAGCAGTGTCTAACCCAGACAACACTATCATTTCGGTGAAACGATTGATGGGTAGCGATACCAAGTTAAAAATGGGCGAGAAGAAATATACCCCGCAGGAAATTTCCGCGATGATTTTAACAAAGTTGAAAACAGACGCAGAGGCGTATCTGGGCGGTAAGGTAACCAAAGCGGTTATTACTGTTCCCGCTTATTTCAACGACAGTCAGCGACAGGCGACCAAGGACGCGGGTAAAATCGCGGGCTTGGAAGTAATGCGTATCATTAACGAGCCGACTGCGGCTGCACTTGCTTATGGTGTAGACAAAGACGAAGCTGGCGGAAAGATTTTGGTATACGACCTTGGTGGTGGTACTTTTGATGTTTCTATATTGGAACTTGGTGATGGTGTGTTCGAGGTTCTCGCAACGCATGGTGATACCAAATTGGGTGGAGATGATTTTGACGAGAAAATAATAAATCTTCTTATAGAAGACTTTAAGTCAAAAAACGCTATTGACCTTTCAAAAGACAAGATGGCAATGCAAAGATTGAAACAAGCGGCGGAAAAAGCAAAGATAGATTTGAGTGGCATGACAAAGACCACAATCTCCGAAGCGTATATTACTGCGGACGCAAGTGGTCCAAAGCACCTTGAGTTTGAGTTGACTCGTGCCAAATTCGAGGACATGGTAAGCGATTTAATAGCAAAATCTTTGAAGTCGGTTGACGCTTGTATGAAAGATGCGAAATTGAAATTTAGTGACCTTAAACGAGTTATCTTGGTCGGTGGGTCAACACGAATTCCAGCCGTGCAAGATGCGTTGAAAAAGAAAACAGGTATTGAAGCATTCAAGGGAATTAATCCAGACGAATGTGTGGCAGCGGGTGCGGCGATACAGGCGGGTGTGCTTGGCGGTGATGTGAAAGATGTGTTGTTACTTGATGTGACGCCGCTTTCATTAGGTATTGAAACACTTGGCGGAGTTTGCACAAAGTTGATTGAACGAAATACTACTATCCCAACCAAAAAGTCACAGGTATTTTCTACCGCGGCCGACAACCAGCCTGGTGTAGACATTCACGTATTGCAAGGTGAGCGTGACTTTGCGGCGGACAACAAGACTCTAGGTCGATTTATGTTGACCGACATTCCGCCAGCACCACGTGGTGTTCCACAAATCGAAGTGACTTTCGACATTGATGCGAATGGTATTGTGAGTGTAACAGCAAAAGACCTTGGTACACAAAAATCGCAGTCCATTAACATCACGGCGTCAACTAACATGTCTAAATCAGATATAGAGAAAGCGGTGAAAGAAGCCGAACAAAACGCAGAAGAAGACAAGAAAAAACGAGAACTTGTAGATACCAAAAATCAGGCGGACAGCGCAATCTTTGGTATAGAAAAATTAATGCGTGATAGCGGTGACAAGTTCACCGACGATGACAAGAAGGTGTTAAAAGACGCGTGTGAGAAGTTAAAGAAAGACTTAGATGGTAACGAGGATTTAGATTCAGTAAAATCTGCACAAGAAGAATTTACAAAAGCGACACAAGAGATTGTTGTAAAGATGTATCAAAACGCACAGGCAAGTAGCGGCGATGATGCTGCAAGCGAAGAAGCACCATCTAGCGATGACTCAAGTGGCGACACAAAAAAAGACGACAAACCAAAGAAAGGTGGAAGCAAAAAATAATGGAAGAACAACAAGCACAAGAGACACAAAGCGAACAAAAATCATATGAAAGAATTACTGGCGGTATCTTTTCGCGAAAGTTTGTGGAAGTATCAATAATTGTGATTATGGCGGTTGCGATTCTTATTCACTTGATTATTGTGATTGTCAGTATAGCTAGTTTTGAGACCATGGTCTGGTTGCAAGTTTGGAGTATGTTGGCACAATTATTGACGACTTTCATTTGGTGTACGCTTCTGATAATCGGTGTGTTGATATTGCGACAGCTTGAAAAACTTAATTCAAAAAAAGGAGATAAAAAGTAATGACAAACGAAAAAACGACAGAAACAAAAAAACCATCAGAGAGCGACAAGTTCATGAGTGGAATCTTCTCACTTAAATTTGTGAAGATTGCCGTTTTGATTGTATTTGGGCTTGGACTTATTGCATCATTCGGTATGTTTATCCATGCCTTGGCGGGAGACTTTTTGGGCTTTCAAGCATGGGGCGCGATAATCAGTTTCGTGACTGTGCTTGCGCTTGGGTCACTTATGATTTTGGGTGTAATAATTGCAGAAAAGAAAAAGTAAAACACGAAAAATCTGCTGCGTAGAGTTTTGGCTTTGCGGGGGATGCGCCGTCTGATACTAGCGATAATTCCTATGTTACAAAAAGGGCAACACAAGCCCTTTTTTCATATGCTGATGTATGATAGTTCATTTTATTGGAATTGGCGGGATTTCTATGTCGGGGCTTGCAGCACTCTTACATAATCCCCGAACGAGATTGCCTCTTTCGTCTGCGGAACTCGTTTCACTCAGACAGTCCTCGACTTCAATAGACAACTCATTCGTGGATTTTAAAGTCAGCGGTAGTGACATAAGCGACAACGACCAAATCAGACATTTACGGAATTTGGGAATCAAAATACATATTGGGCATGATGCAAAAAATCTACCTAACGATTGTACTCATGTTATTGTTAATGGCGCTATCGCAGATGATAATCCAGAGTATATGCTTGCGAAAAAACGCGGTATTAAAATCATCGACAGAGCCGAATTGTTGGCAGAAATATCACGTGGTTACAAGAATATAATCGCGGTCGCAGGCACAAGTGGAAAGAGTTCAACAACGGCTATGATTGGTGCGATTTTTACTGAAGCGATGTTGTCGCCAACCATACATAATGGGGCTGTTTCGGCTTATAATGCAAATCTGGGGCTTGTACATGGTGGCGATGAATTTTTTATCAGCGAAGCATGCGAGTTTAAGAAGAGTTTTTTGAAACTTGAACCGACAGTAGGTGTTATTACAAACATCAATCCCGACCACATGGATTGTTACAAAGACTTTGACGATTTAATGGGGGCTTTCGGCGAGTTTGCGGACAAGACAAGTAGAAGTGTTTTTGTCAATGCGGATTGTAAGAATTACGCTTCGCTGGATTTTTCCGCTTCGGTCGAAATGACAAATAGAACTTTCGGAATTAAAAATAAAGCAGACATCACTGCCACCAATATTATTGAATTCGAAAAAGGAAAATATAAATTCACTTGCAAAACAAATTCGACAAATTTCGATGTTACTCTAAATGTCTATGGCTATCACAATATCTACAATGCTCTTAGTGCTATTGGTGTGGCTTTGGAATATAATATCTCGCTCGAAGTTATTCAAAATGCTCTTGCAAAATACAAAGGCATCTCGCGTCGGTTTGAACAACTCAGTACATATTACAGCGGACTTTCGGCTGTAAAAATAATCTCGGACTATGCACATCACCCAGTCGAAATTGCCACTACAATTAAGACTGCGAAGTCTTTATTTGATAAGTTTTTAATAGTATTCCAACCGCATACGTATTCACGTACAAAAGCTTTGTTTTCGGAATTTGAGCAGGTGTTTGATGGAGTTGATGTCGTGTTTTATAAGACCTACAGCGCACGGGAAAAAGTGATAGGTGGCGGGTCGTCACTTGATTTGGCGAAAGTTTTGGGCAAGAAACATTATGTGAACAAAACGGCGATGATGAAGCACATAAAAAAAGCGTCGCACAAATACGACGCCGTGATTTTTGTGGGTGCGGGCGATATTGATTCAATTTCTAGGCAGATAGTTTAGAGTTGCTCTCTGTCCTGTCGGTGTTCGTTGATAAATCCAAACGCTTCTCGTTTCGCATCATTAATGTTTAAGGCATCTACTTTTTTGTCAGTGTGTGGGTCTTTCCATCGTGTGTTGTAATATTTCTCCATCGCTTTTGTTAGTATTTCGTCAGAGATTCCTGTAGATGCAAGTTCTTTTCGCATTTGTATGTCTGTCACATCTTCTGCTGTGTTTTTCCTTGCAAGGATTTCTGCTTGTGTGTATTTGGTTTCTGCGTCTTGACGTGCCTTATTAATTGCATGGTCATCGTCGATTTGTTGTTGTCTTTCAGCTAATGTGTTTATTGTTTGTTGCTTGTCAAGGTCAAGTGATATTACTCGTGCATTTTCCACATGAGTTGCATAGCCTGTTTCTGCAAGTTCAGCATCTCTATGTGCTTGTTCAAACGTGACACTTGCGTTGTGTTGTGCGATTTCATGTTCGGCTGTGTTTTCGTAGTCTTCTCGTTGTTTCATGCCTATTATCATTTGCTCGACTGCCTCGAGTTCTTCACGAAGTTCGTATAATGCTTCACGACCTGTTGGCGATGTTGTGTCGACCAAATTAAACAATTCGTTTTCGATACGGTGTTTTCTGTGAATAAGGTTTGGAATGGTCATTATGAAACCTTCCATTTCTTCATCGCTCATTGGTTGGATTACTGTTTCTTCGACTGCTTCCTGTTCTGGTTGTTTTACCTTGATAAAGTCTGCCAGTCTGTTCCTGAGTTTTTCAAATGTTGTAAGTTTTTGCTCCATCTTGTGTTTCCCCTTTTTTGAATATAGAAATAATATATCATAAATATGGGAAATTGTCAATACCTCAAATTTATAAAAGTTGCAACATATTTAAACATATGATATAATCACGCCATGATTAAAGAATTGTTGGAATACCAAACGAAAGAAAAAGAAAAGATTGACCTTGTGTTGTCGGTCGAAGGTGGCAAGGTCAAACGCGAAATTAACGACGCAAATCGAAATCTTGACATTATCAAGAAGAATGTTTTGGCTTTGGAAGAAGAAGCACGCGGTGCAGGTGTTTTGATTGAGGCGATTAAGAAGAACTTGGGTGAGTTGACTATGCGTGCCGACGAGATTTCGGGTAAGAGTGGCGGTGAACTTGGCGAAGATGAAATGGAAGGGTCAATTGCATATGCGTCGTCGATTAATTCCAAAGTGATTGGGTACGAAAAGCAACTGAACGACCTTGTGCGAAAAATCAATGCAGCGAGCGTGGGCTTTGAAGATGCTAAACAAAAAATCATGCGTGCGCAAAAGGTTGTGCAGGGCCTTACCCCTAAATACGAAGAGCAAAAGGCGGGCATAGCGGGACAAGTTGCTAAAATTGATGGCGAGTTGAAAACTATGTCGGCAAAAATTGACAAGAAGTTGATGGACATTTACAAAAAGGCTCGTGAACGTGAAAAGGGTGGAAAGAACATTGTTGTGAAATTGGCAAGCGACAGATGTGGTGGTTGTCATTATGAATTGCCTTTGTCTCTTACACACAAGATTGATATAGACGGATATATCGTTTGCGAAGAATGTACAAAGATAATATATAAATAAGGGGCTAAAAATGGGAGTAAAAGTTAAAGTCATGGGCACAACAACCGAAAAACAATCTTTGCGTTGGACTGTATTCGGAATGGTGGTAGCATCACAACTATTTATTTTGACCGCAATTTATCTAATCTTTCGAATCACTGACGGACGATGGTCGGATTGGCAATTACCGGTTATTTTGTCGATTGTATTTTTGACGACAGTTATAATTGGTGCGATGTTTACCGCTATCCCAGAAATTAAAGATGGGATTAAGTCGGAAATGGAAAAGAAAAATGAAAAGCAAGATTAAAAATGTATTGCAATTTTATGAACTGACAAGTCGATTAAAAAATATTATTCGTACTGGTCTTTTAGCTTGGCAAGTTTCAGCTGACAGGTTGGAAAGTGTTGCCGAACATGTTTTTAGTACATGCATGTTAGCGATAGCGATTGATAGCGAATTTGATTACGACATTGACATACAAAAAGTTATTTATATGCTTGCACTGCATGAACTCGAAGAAGTTATTATCGGCGATGTTCCGACATTTGATAATATCTATGGTGCGGAAATGAAGGAATTGAAAAAACGAGGTAAAGATGCTGTTATCGAAATTTTGTCGCCCCTTGCAAAAAAAGATGAACTGTTTGCGGTAATTAAAGAATATGACGAAAATAAAACTGTGGAAGCACGCTTTGCGAAATGGGTCGATAAGTTAGATTGTGGGTTGCAAATAAAACTCTACGATATGCAAGGTCATATTAACCCGTCAAATGCAGATATAGACATCAAACGCAGGCATAATCTGGAGAAACGTGGATATACACGGCTATCGGATTCATGGCTTGAATATTGTATCGAGATGTACGGCTTTGATGAGAATTTTGTTGAACTTGCAAGACAGGCACGGAAGGACGAAAATTGGGGGAAATGAAAATGTTAGACAGATTTGTAGAGTTAGTAAACAAATTAAGGTCAACATCGGGACGACTTGAAAAAGAAGGGTATTTGCGTGAATATGCGGACGACAAAGAAGTGAAAAGTGTTCTTCACTTTTTATTCAATCCGTATATCGTTACGGGAATTTCGGACAAGAAATTAAAAAAAGGTAATGCTATGCCACTTCTTGCAAGTGGTGGTGATTTTGCTGGGTTGTTGGAATACTTTCGCAGAAACAACACAGGGCGCGATGTTGATGTTGAATATCTTCATAACTTTGCAATAAACCTAGACGACGAAACGCGTGAAATTGTCTTTGGAGTGATTAAAAAAGATTTGAAGTTAGGTATACAAGAAAAGACATTAAACAAAGTTTTCGGGGCGGATTTCATTCCGGTGATGAACGTGATGCTTGCCGAGAGTTGGGAAGAAAATAAAGAATTTTTGACTGACAAAGAATTTATTGTTAGCATGAAATTGGACGGCGTGCGTGCCGTGTTGATATTTGATGGAGATACACCTGTGTTTTATTCGCGTGGTGGTCGTGTGATTGCCGACTTGGTAGAATTGAGTGCGGAAGTGATGGCTCTTAATCCTGACTATGTTTATGACGGAGAGCTGTTGCTTACAAATCCGCCTGACACTATGAAGGCGGCGGAGATATACAGGGCTACAGTAAAGATTACTGCGAGTGACGGCGAAAAACGCGGTGTTGATTTCAATGTTTTCGATAGAGTGTTAAAAGTAGACTTTATGAATGGGCGAAGTGATGAAGGCGCATATTCCCGGAAGACTAACCTTGAAAAAGAATTGAAGAAAATTAAATCCGAACATCTTATCCCGTTGGGAATTTTGTATAAGGGCAGTGACACTGCACAAATCCCTGTGCTGATGGACAAGTATACTGCGAACGGAGAAGAAGGTTTGATGATTAATCCTAGTGACTCGCCATATGAATGTAAGCGGACCAAGAACTTGTTGAAGGTAAAGAAGTTTCACACGGCAGATGTGCGCGTTTTATCTATGGAAGAAGGCACAGGCGCAAACAAAGGCAAATTAGGGGCGGTGCATGTCCAGTTCATCGGTCCAGATGGCGGAAAATATACTTGCAAGGTGGGAAGTGGATTCAAACAAGACGAGCGCGAACTTTACTTTGCAAACCCCGATGAAATAGTCGGTAAGATTATAGAAATCGGATATTTTGAACTTTCAAAAAATCAAAACGACGACAATTACAGTTTGCGCTTTCCGACATTCAAGCACGTGCGCAATGACAAAGACGAAATTTCAATGCACTAGGGCATATACATAATCATGCGCATGTCTGTCCACCCGTTGTTTGTGGTGTTTATAACTCTTGCATTATTCTCTGGCTTTGGCGGGATTGTTGTTACTATGGTGCTTGCCGTTTTGATACACGAATTTGGACATGTGGTGATGGCAAGTCATTTCGGTGTGCGGACACAGAAACTTCGCCTGTTGCCTTTTGGTGCTCAAATTGAAATAGAAGCAAAGTTCTTGGGCACTCGTGAACGTGTGCTTATTTTACTTGCCGGACCTTTTGCGAATATTATCGTGGCTCTGTCGTGCGGTGTCTTGTTGTGGTTGTTCCCGATGTTCTTTGGTGGTTGGGAGTCGTTTATAATTGCTAATTCTATCGGCGCTGTGTTAAATCTATTACCCATTTATCCGTTGGATAGTGGAAAAATTTTGTACTTGCTGTTTGGTGGAAAGCGCGTCAGGTGGGTGCGTTGGTTCATTCGTGCGTTTTCGACTTTTGTGTTTGCGGGGCTTTTTATTGCGGGTATCTTTGTTTGGTTTTCGCCTATGGTCGTTTTGATGGCGGGGGCGATGGTGTTTATGCTGAATATTGAATTTCGTGGCAGTGAATTCACCACAAAGTTCAACAGGTCACTCCCGCGTGTTGGAAAGGTTGTCGAAGTTGCCGTGACAAGTGACATGACGCTTTTGCAGGTATATAAATTAGTGGGAAGTAATTATACAAAATTTGTTGTGGTGGATAGAGATGGGTTTGTGTTTACAGAAAGTGAGTTAGAAAAGTGGTTGTTAGATAATGAGAGTAATGCTGTGTTGGTGGGATTTTTTTCTAGTTAACTCTTTGCTGTTTTGCAACTTGCAATTAACATACGTTTTAGTTCCAAGCAATCGTCAAGAACTTTGTTGTCAGTTATGATTGCCGAATCTCTAAACAGAATTAACCAATATTCCGTTTCATAACATTCTTTAAGTGCGATTTGCATCTTTGCGACGAAGTCAGCACGGCTGTGCGCATAGTTTGCTTCATGAATGTTTGCGCCGATGCTAGTTGAACTTCGCAATACTTGATTAATAAGCGGATGCTTAATTTCTTTGCATACACTCATCATCTTGAGTGCGAAAGCACGAGATTTTGTTACTAGCGGAGATTTGTTTTCCATAGTTCATAGGATAACATAGTTTAGTGAAGAGTGAGTAGTGAAAAAGTGATTAGTTGTGTCAACGCAAAACCTTAAGTTCCTTAAAAAACACTCTTCACTTATTCGTTTTTTCACTATTCACTGGCTACGCGAAGCGTTGCCACATTGGTCGGGGTGGCAAGATTTGAACTCGCGACTTCTCGGTCCCAAACCGAGCGCTCTACCAACTGAGCCACACCCCGAAATAACATTACAGTTTATATATATTCAAGGCGATTGTCAAGTGTTTTGTCGGGTGGCTGTTTGGTGATATAATTGATTGTTAATGAAAAACTCGGACAAAAATTCTTTGATTGTATCGACGCGCGTGCGCTTGGCGCGTAACCTTGAACGCGTGTCTTTTAATAATGACATAGTAGATATTTTTGACCCAATAGCGGAAACTATAAAGAAAAATAATCCCCATTATCTGTCTGCAAGAATTGACCAGTTATCTGGCAAGGTTGCGGAAGCGTTGTATGAGCAACATTTAATATCAAAAGAACTCTTGTCTAATAAAAAGAATGGAATGATAGTGACGCGTGAGAGTGGCGAGAAAATGCGGGTATGTGTAATGTTAGGTGAAGAAGACCATATAAGAATTCAGGTTATCAAGGGCGGATTAGAGTTACAAAATGCATTTGACGTAGCGAAGAAGTTGAGTGATGACATCGCAAGAGAACACAAGATTGCACGGCACAAGGACTTTGGTTATTTGACATCTTGCCCGACAAATTTAGGAACGGGTATGCGTGCAAGTGTCATGATGTTTTTGCCTGCGTTGACACTTACTGGGCAAATCAAGGCTGTTATGCGAACGGTTGGTGCGAACAAAATTACTATTCGTGGCGTGTATGGTGAAGGCAGTGAATCAAGTGGTCATATGTACCAAATTTCTAATCAGGCATGTCTGACGCTCTCTGAAGGCGAAATATTGCATAAGATAAATTCGTTCGTGGAAACTTTGGCGACAAGAGAGTTGGAACTGCAACAAAAACTATTTGCCGAGAGTCGCGATGAAATCATTAACCAAGTTATGCGAAGTTTCGGTATTTTGACTCACGCACATATGATAGCAAGTGACGAGGCGGTCGACCATTTGGCATGGTTGAAATTGGGCAGTTGTTTAGGTATTCTGCGATTCAAGGCAGGGGCTTTGGACGATTTATTTTTTGTGATTCAGCCGGCAACACTTGTAACACAAAACGAAAAGGCGAGCGAGTTTGCAACACGTGACAAAATGCGTGCGAAAAAGATAGCGGAAGTCTTGCGGGTTTCTAAAATTGGGTAGATGTCATATATAACTACATGGCATTAAAATATTTTGGCACGGATGGTATTCGCGGAAAAGTCGGTGAGGGCGAACTTTTTACAAAGCAATTTATTCGGAAGGTAGCGAATGCAGTCGCCCAATATGTAATGGGAAGCAAAGATAATGGTGATAATAATAAACTTCGTTGTGTTGTGGGTTGTGATACTCGCGAGTCGTCGCAATGGATAGTAGATACGATTACGGATGTGATGTCAGAACATGATATAAAGGTCTTCTCCGTTGGTGTTGTGCCGACTGCTGCACTTTCGTATTTGGCGAAACATTATGGTGCGGATTTAGGTATCATGATTACCGCGTCGCATAATCCGCATGAATGGAATGGAATAAAATTATTTAATGCAAATGGCAAGAAATTGGAAGATAGCGAGTTGGAAAAAATAGAGAGATGTCTTGAAAGTACGCAAGAAGAATTCTCTTTCTCGCCTGCGGAGGAAAAGTCGACCGCTACTTATGATAAAGAGTTGCAAGGTATAGAAAAACGCAGGTCGCTTTTCTTGTCCTCGGCTTCAAAAGAAAATTCTTCTTGCGCATGTAAGCAACCATGGGTGGACTTTCTTATTACTAACTTTTCGCATTTGAAATTGTATTCTTCAAAGCAAAAGCCATACATCATTTTGGACTGTGCAAATGGGTCGGGGGGAGATATTGCGGTTTCCGTTTTGCGGTCGCTTGGGTTTCGTGTAAGGACGATAAACAATAGCCCAGATGGGAAGAACATCAACGAAAAATGTGGGGCGACGAACACGAAAAGTTTGCAAGATGCCGTGCGCAAAAGCCGTGCAAGAAGTGTCATCGGCTTTGCGTTTGATGGCGATGCTGACAGGTGTGTGTGTGTCACCAAACAGGGCGAAGTGGCGGGAGAGCGTATTTTAGGGGCTCTGGCGATATGTATGGGGGTGGATTGGTTTGCAAGTACCCTACTTTTTAAATCTTGAGCGGAAAAATTTTTGAGCGGGCGGGGCATACAAGTCATCAAAACAAAAGTCGGTGACAGGCACGTTTTGCAGGCGGTGCATGAACATGATTTGTCGCTCGGCGGTGAGCCAAATGGGCACATAGTATTTCCGCACATAAACATTAATGGCGATGGGTTGATTGTGGTTTTAATGGTCTTGCAGATTATGATTGAGAGTGGTTTGGGCTTGGACGAGTTGACACAAAACATTCCCGTCTATCCAAGTTTTGTTTTGAATATTAGGGCGGATAGTGTTGGTAAAGAAAAGATAGAGAGCGAAGAGTTCAAGGCTTTTTTGCAAGAAGTCGAGCGCGAAAATAAAGACTATAAAATCATAGTGCGCCCAAGTGGCACAGAAGATTTGGTGCGGATAACTGTTGAAGGAATGGAAAGAGAGAAGTGTGAAAGCATCGCAAAAAGTATTTCTGGTAATCTGTGAAAATGTGTATAAGAACCTCGCTACGCGAGAACCTTGAACATTAAAGAAAATCATTTACTATTCGCCTTGCGAATGTGTTATAATTATTTGTAAGGAGAAAATTTATGAGAGTATGTATTTTTGGGGGGACTAACCCTGCGACCAATCCCAAGTATTACGGTGTTGCCGAAACTTTGGGTAAAATGCTTGTCGAGAATGGTTTTGAAAAGGTCTTTGGCGGAAATCGCCATGGAGTTTTGGCGGAAATTCACAAGGAATATGTCGCGAAGAATGCACCAAACACTGTTGTGTTGCCGTCGGCTTACAAGGACGATTTGAAAGAAATGACGACAGACAAGGTTGTGTTTACAAATACGATTTGCACGCGATTGGAGAAGATGTTGGAAAAGGCAGAAGCCATTGTTGTCATGCCCGGTGGTATTGGGACTATGCACGAGTTTTGGACTGCGATTGAATGTCGTCGTGCCGAAGAATTTGATTTTGAAATCATATTGTTGAATTATGATAATTTTTACAAGCACCAATTAGCGTTCTTTGACTTTATCGGTGAAAACGGATTTACAAAAATTGGTAAAGGTGGCGCGCCATATAAAATCGAGCCAAAGGATTTATTTGTTACTGTCGAAAATCCAGAGCAGGTTTTGGAAGAATTGAAAAAAGCAAGGGCAAAGAAAAAGAAGTGATTTAACAAACTTCTATGATTGTATTATATTGTTGTAATATTTTTTTAACTTCGTCGACTTGTTTTTGAGTCGGTGATTTTGTGTCTACAAGTTCATACTCTTTGCCAATTTCGTTCCACTTATGCGCACCCATTTGGTGAAAGGGTATGACTTCGATTTTTTGAATGTTGCTTGATGTTCTGTTCAGTGTCGCAATATACTTCCCAAGTTCATGAATTTCGCTTGCATTATCATTGATGTCGGGTATCAAAACAAAGCGTATCCATGTCGGTACATTGTGTACTGCAAGATAGTTCGCAAAATCAAGTGTTTTGTCAATATTTCGCTTCGTGATTTTTTTGAATGTGGCAGGGGATATTGATTTAATGTCGAGCAACACAAGGTCTGTGTATCTGAGTAATTCCCTTGTAATGTCGTCAATTTTCGTATCATAGCCAGACGTGTCGAGTGCGGTGTGAATGCCGTGCGCTTTGCATTGTTTGAACAGTTCAAGCGCGAATTGTTTTTGCAAAAGTGGCTCGCCACCGCTTAATGTTATTCCACCGCCCGAGTGCTTGAAATACGATTTGTATTTGATGATGTCGGATACAAGTTCGTCCACGGATAATGATTTTGCGCGTTTGCACGAATTGTTCCATGTGTCTGGGTTGTGGCAATAGATACATTGCATAGGGCAGCCTTGTGCGAAAATGACATAGCGAATTCCCGGTCCGTCGACCATGCCGCCTGTTTCGATGGAATGAATTTTTCCTATTGTTGTCACGAAACAATTATAGCACGTAAAATATAAAAAAACTCGCATTGTTACCTGCGAGTTTTCTAAATCAATTCCAAGATATCAAGGTATTCACATTTCTTGCACTGCCGAAATTTAACCTGATTTCTATTCGTGTATCTGGGTTAAAGTCGGACATGTCGATTGATTGTGCTTGTTCAAAGCCTGTTGCTATGTTAACTCTGTTTATTATGTTCCCCTGTGTCAAAACAAGTTCTATTGTCCCTTCTGTATTTGTGCTTGTCACAGTGAAGGTATTAAGTCCGTTACTATCTATATCAAAACTTCTACGCAAATTCCCATTTATTCTTCCTGCAGTTATTGTCCAAGTCCTGTTTGAAAAGTTCCAGTTGGCGTTGGAATGCGACCCGCTGAATCTTGTTGCGTCTGCCGTACAACCTATTGAAGTGATAGCAATTGTTGCAAGAATTGCTGTGAATACAAATACTAGTGCGATTTTTTTCATTGATTCCCCTTTATAAAATAATTACTTTTTCTTTGGTGCAGGCTTTTTTGCCGGTGGGTTTGGCTTGTCTTCTTTTGCGCCCATTTGCTTTGCAACTTCGTCCGCGAAGTTGTCGGCTTTCTTTTCCAGGCCTTCGCCCATTTCAAATCGTACGAAACGACGGATAGTGATTTTCTCGCCGATGACTGCGATTGCGTCCATAACCACGTCTTTGATTGTCTTGCTTGGGTCTTTTACGAATGCTTGGTGTATAAGGCAAATTTCTTGGTAGTATTTTTTCACACGACCTTCCACCATTTTTTCAACAACTTGTGCAGGCTTGCCTTCGTTAAGTGCTTGTTTTTTAAGGATTTCTTTTTCGCTTTCAAGTTCGCCTGTTGGTACTTCGCTTTCGTCCAAGAATCTTGGGTTTGCGGCAGCGATGTGCATTGCGATGTCTTTCCCGAGTGCAAGGAAAGCTTCTGCCTTGGCCGCGAAGTCTGTCTCACAGTTAATTTCAACCAGCACACCGATTTTGCCGTTCATGTGGTTATACATGAATACCACACCTTCGGAATTTACGCGGTCGCTACCTTCTTTTTTCGCCGCTTTTGCGATGCCACGTTCACGAAGCAAGGCAACCGCCTTTTCGTAATTGCCACCGACTTCTGCAAGTGCGTTCTTGCAGTCCATGATACCTGCGCCTGTTTGGTTTTTGAGTTTCATAATGTCGCTCATAATTTTTATCTCCTTTTTATTTTTTAGTATTAATCAAGGTGTTGTAATTCTTCTGTACAACCTTCTGCAAATAACATTGCTGGGTCAGGTTCACGCAAACCCCTTTTTACTATTGACGATGACACATTATATCTTGATGTTGGGTCTTGGCTAAACGCAGGGAACTCTGCGTCCCAATCCACATCTAATTTCGCTTCTCGTTCTCTTTGATAAAAGTCGTCGTTGTATCCTGACATATAACTATCTCCTAGTTTTGAAGTGTTGTGTTTTCAAGTTCTTTCATGCGTTGTTGTTCGACCTTCCAGCCATAGATAGCGACTGGAATACCTAGACCGATAGATACAAGTTCAAATACGACCCACGCTGTGTTATCCCAAGCCGAATCAAGAATAATAAACAAAAGTCCAACAAGTCCAAGACCAATCAAACCACCACCAATTGTCAAAAAAGCGTTAGCAGGCGGACGGCGGAAAGGTGGGCGTGTTTCCATGAATTTTTTGTGGTCTATGCGGTCGCCGTATATAGCAATTGCGATACCTGCAACAGAAAGTGCTAACATGACTCCAATTACCGCAAAGTTAGGTGATGGATTATCAATCAGGAGTGCAGCGACAATCATACCACCCGCAAACAATAAGAATCCGACCCAAGATACAGCACCATTAGATGCACGACGCATTCTTTGGTTGATTTGTGGTGGTTGTTCTTGTTGATTATTAAGGCTTGTAGTCGTCGAGTTGAACTCTTGTGGCTCGACTTGTTGTGTTTGGAATTCTGGTGGTAATTCTGTGTTGTTTTCCATACTTTATTTTCCCCCTTTGTCTTCTGCGTCATCTGTTTTTACTTCTTTTACTTTCTTAGCTGGTTTTGGTTTTTCTTCTTCCTCTACTTTTTCGTCGCCTTCCATGATTGCCTTTGATGCGATTGCGTCGGACATAGAAACCGAATCGTCTTTACCACGTGTACGAAGTTCAACACCTTCTTTTGCTTCGATAACTGCGTCGGCAAGAGCGGTCAATATTAATTGCACACTTCGGATAGCGTCATCGTTTGCGGGGATTACCACATCTACGTCGTCTGGGTCACAGTTAGTATCTATGATACCAACAACAGGAATGCCAAGTTTACGCGCTTCTTTAATCGCTATATGTTCTTTTCGTGAATCGACAATAACCATAAGACCTGGCAATGTGGTCATCTCTGCAATACCGCGCAAGTTTTTTTCCAACTTGTCGCGTTCATCAAGAAGTTTGATAACTTCTTTTTTTGGAAGGTAGGCGAATTCGCCCATTTTTTCCATTTGGTATAGTTTGTTCATGCGGTCAACACGTGAACGAATGGTTTCAAAGTTTGTAAGTGTACCGCCAAGCCATCTGCTGTTGACATAGAACATGCCACTTCGTTCGGCTTCGGTCTTGGTTGCCTCTTCCGCTTGTTTCTTTGTTCCGACAAACAGGACTTTTTTGCCCTTTGCTACGTTGTCACGGATAAATTCGTATGCGGCATCAATAAGTTTTGAACTTTTTTCCAAATCCAATATGTGAACGCCTTGACGTGCCGTGTAAATGTACGGCTTCATCTTTGGGTTCCATTTTGTTGTTTGGTGACCGAAGTGCACCCCAGCTTCCAGAAGTTGCTTGATCGAAATCACGCTCATCTTTTTTATTCCTCCTTGTTTTTCACCCTTTTCCGTTTTAATGCTCTTTCAACCCACCAATTTGGCACAAGGTGAAAAATATACGGAAAAGTGATTATGAGAGACATTATATAGGAATATTAGTGATTGGTCAAGTTAAAAATTATCTGTGGTATTTTCTTGGTCATCGTTGGGTTTGACAACAGAAAAACCCTTGTATTGTGTTTTGTACATTTTAATTCCGCTTTCGCTGAATGGTATCGTGTCATCAATTATAACTTTTGCTTTTTCATCACGTAACTCAAATTCTGTGCCACTCCAATAACCAGAACGAAAAATGCCTGGCGAGCAAATATTTATTCCTTCGTTACTTAATGTCACGATTAAAACAGTTCCGTCTGGTGCGGTAAACGAAGTCTTAAACGGCTTGTCAAGTTCATTTACATTCACGTCTGACATACCGATAGTAAGAGTTTTATTGTGTTGGAATATCCCCTGACTTAAATCGTCTTCAAATTCTTTTCTTACTCTTTCAACCACTGAATCTCGTGTGGCGTTGAAATGCTTTCTGGTAAGCGTGATTGGACCACGGGGTCTAGTGTTATCATAGTCACGAAAAAAGTTATATCTCCATAAGACTTCTTTATGCACTTCATCTCTCATGTGCTCAGGTGCATTAAGTTCGTCGAACATTTGGTCAATACGTTTGTTAACAATAGTTCGTTCATCACCATAATTGTCTTCATAATAGATTTTCAGTGTATTTGCAATATTCTTTACAGAATCTGTTAAAGAAAACTTTTTCTTTTCACAGGTATCTTTTCGCTTGACTATTTCCATAATTTTAATTATAACAAAATTCAATAACGAAGTCAATACACCATTTTCAAAAACTTGTGCTATAAATAGTGAATATGGAATTAAAAGATTTTTTTGAAGCGAAACAAAGGTTGCAAGGCGTGATTCACAAGATACCGCTTGAGTATACGAAACACTTTTCGGACATCACTGGTGCGACCGTTTACATGAAATGTGAAAACCGCCAAAAGACAGGGTCTTTCAAGGTGCGTGGTGCGTATAATAAAATCGCGAAATTAGCAAGTACTGGAAAAGTGAAAGCAGTAGTTGCATGCAGTGCGGGTAACCATGCACAAGGCGTTGCGTACTCGGCGACGTGTGCTGGGATAAAATCAACCATTGTTATGCCAACGCGTGCGCCCGCGGTAAAAGTTTCCGCAACGAAGAGTTATGGTGCAGAAGTCGTGTTGCACGGTGATACATACGATGACGCATTTATTCACGCAAAGGAATTAGAACAGAAAACAGGAGCCGTATATGTGCCAGGCTTTGATGACGATGATATTATTATCGGTGCTGGTACGATTGGCTTGGAAATTTTGGAGGAATTGCTGAACGTAGACACTATTATAATTCCTGCGGGTGGCGGTGGACTGCTTGCGGGTATTGCGTATTGTGTGAAAAACATCAATCCAAAGATTCGTATCATAGGGGTACAGGCTTCGGGGGCAACGGCGATTTATAACTCTTATAAAACTGGGAAGTTAACGCCAAGCCAGAACGTATCGACCTTTGCCGACGGTATAGCGGTGAAAACGCCAGGTACAAAGCCGTTCGAGATTATAAAGAAGTATGTTGACGACGTGGTGACAGTGACAGACGATGAAACTGCCGAAGTTATTGTCGCGTTGCTTGAACGTTGCAAGCAAGTAGTCGAACCATCGGGTGCGGTGGCACTCACTGCCATTGCAACGGGCAAGGTTGATGTTCGTGGGCAGAACGTGGTGTGCTTGGTGTCGGGTGGCAATTTGGATTTAGAGTTAGTGTCGAATCTGATTCAAAAGAGTTTGCAGAAACGAAAATAAAATTATAAAGGAGAAAAAACATGAAAGAAATTAAAACGGAAAATGCACCAGGTGCAATCGGACCATACTCGCAAGGAATACAAGTTGGGAATTTACCACTATCGAACAGTGTACAATCGGGCAACATGATTTTTGTGTCTGGGCAATTACCACTTTGTGCGAAAACAGGAGAAATAAAAACAGAGATTAAAGAAGCAACCAAGTTAATGTTGGAAAACATGAAGGCAGTACTTGCCGAGTCTGGGGCAACTATGAAGAACGTGGTGAAAGTCACTGTTTTTATGTCTGACTTGGAAATGTTCACCGACATGAATTCGGTGTATCAACAATACTTTGAAAAGCCATACCCAGCACGCAGTTGTGTTCAGGTCGCACGATTGCCGAAAGATGTTCTTGTCGAAGCGGAATGTATTGCTGTTATGCAATAATCACTATTTACAAATCTGATACCCCGTGTTAAAATTATCTATGGCTAATAACTTGAGTAACTTGGTAAACTTGATGGTCAAGAACAATAAATATGCGGTGGGTTCTGCTAGTATGGAGATTACCACACATTGTCCTTTTCGGTGTAAACTTTGTTACTTGGTGCCACAAGCCAAACAACATATAAAACCAGAAATTATGCGCAAATATGTAGAAGAACTTTCGCAAACAATAGGCACTTATGATTTCCATATTTTTGGCGGCGAGCCTTTTTTGAATCATATTGGTATTGAAGAGTTAGTTGAAACGTTTTTCGAGCTGGATTTTTTTCCTGCGGATAGCTTAGGTATCGTTGCTAGTGGATATGTGCTCCCGTCGCGTGCTATGGCTGCACTTGACAAGGCGTCAAAGGAGATAGTTAAACGTGGTGGAATGGGGACATATTTGACTTTTACAAATCATGAATATCTTGCCGATGCAATATTAGCACATAGAGGAATTGACCCAGAAAGTCTTGCAGGTGCAGACCCAGCAATTAAAGAGTGGATTTTGGAAGAAGTGCGGAAAGAGACAGTCAGTAGATTGGGTCAATCAGAAATCGACTTTTCAGACCCGCATCCATTCAAGCTATATCCAAATATAGTAACAAATGTTCGTGACTATGAAGAAGTCGGAGAGGTTAAATTGGCCGATGTAGGTAATGCGACAACAATACAAGGGCAAAGGTTTTTCCACAAAAATGATGTTGAACATATGAATCCAAACATGGTTATTGGATATGAACCATACGGCAGATTGCAATTGAAGTCGTTAGGAATAGACAACGAAGGGAATATTAAAAAGCGTGGACTTGATACTAGCGAGGGTACCAAACAAAATAATCATGGAAATATAAAAGACGGATTACAGGGTGCAGTGTTAAACCAAGCGACATACAGTGAAACAATAGGTAGGGCTGTCGAGTGTCAAAATAAGAATGTCAGGCAACATTATTCTGCGTCAATCATGTCGTTGTAAATGTCTAAAACTTTACTTGCAAGTTTTTCATCCTCGACTTGGATAAGTGAGTCTTCGTCTTCTACGTCGATTTTGAATACTGCCGCCGAATCTTCGTCCGCATCAATTGGGCGAAGTATCGCATAAATCACATTGTCAACGGGAACAACGGCAATTTGTTCAAGTTCCACACTTGTGCCATTTTCGTCCACCAAAAAAATGTTTTCGGTATTGTCCTCGTCAAGAAGGCTTGACAGCAAACTTACGTCGTTGTCAATTTTATCTGTGATTATTTCACCTTTTGGTGATTTTTCTTTTTTGCTCATACTTATATGATAGCACTTGTTATAACAAATTAAAAGCGAATTAATTAAAACTATTTGACAGATATTAGTGTAAATGATATTTAGGTATTAAACTCTGGGGGGTTTACGAATGAAGAAAATATTTTTAGGTATGTGCTGCGTTATTGTGGTTTGCGTGAGTATGATGTTTGGTGGAATGTTGGTGACTGGTGGTTTATATGATAATTCAGTGAGAGCGGGAAATATTGGGATTCAACCAGCCGGACCTGTGATTGATGCACATTTGCCAGAGCATTTTACTTGGACTCCGGGTGCCGGGCAGGCAATTCTCACTGGGCTTACTCCGCTTATAACTGACCAAATTGGGATGATAAATTTGGATATTCCACAGTTTCTTGGTGGACTGCCAGTTTGGACGATTGACAACGGCGCGTTCATGGGACCAAGTGAAACAGAGCGTGGGCGGATAGTAAGTGTTACATTCCCACAAGGCATTATAAACATAGGGTCGAATTCATTTATGAACAATCGGCTTACATATGTTTCATTGCCAAGTTCTATCAATACGCTTCCAGCTGGGGTGTTCCGTTCCAATTATATAACAGATTTTACTTTCGAGGGTGCATGGCCAGCGACGCTTGGTAATACTGCATTCATGAATAATCTTTTAACAGGGCATATTAATATTCCTTCTACTGTTACAAGTTTGGGTACACAGACATTTTCGACTAACCAGATAGAAGAAGTCACTATTCCTAGCAGTGTGACCACTTTTGGCACTCACATTTTTCATAACAACCAGATAGAGGAAGCAAATATTTATGCAGCTATGACGACAATACCAACATCCATGTTTCAAAACAATCTTTTAACTCAAATTACTTTGCCAACGACATTGCAGACTATCGGCATCGAGGCATTTAGTGGAAATAGGTTGACAGCGATTACAATCCCTCATGGTGTGACACAAATTATGGCGCGAGCATTTAATGGCGTATCTGCCGTTGGCGGCAATGTTATTGCTAATGTTGTAATTCCATCTACTGTACATACTATTGGTGATGCAGCTTTCCAGCATAACGCAATGCAAACGGCTGTTTTAACGGACAGTATTACTTCTCTTGGTGCGTGGGCTTTCGCTAATAATCTTTTGACAACAATTCACATACCAAATACTTTGACGACACTTGCTGCTGGTGTATTTGCCGATAATAATATCGGTGGACATATTGATGTACCTGCGACTGTTACTTCTATGGGTAACCATGTGTTTATCCGTAATAACTTGACAAGTGTTTCCATGCCAAACGTTCAAACAATAGCAAGTTGGACTTTTGAACACAATGATTTAACAAGTGTATCGTTCCCAAACCTTGTAAGTGTGGGAAACCAAGCATTTAATCATAACTTTATTACCGAATTTAATCTCCCGGACGGTTTATTAACTATTGGTGATTCGGCTTTTAGTAACAATAATTTGAATACTCCGCTTGTTATACCAAGTACAGTTACTTCTATTGGGAGTTCCGCATTTAATTTGAGTAATATACAACATCTTCGAATAGCGGGGGGAGCTACACCACTTACTTTAGGTGCACAGGCATTTGGGCAAAATAATATGCAAACCGCAGGCATTCCGAATCGTGTTATAGGCATAGCGGCGAATTCGTTTGCTGCGAATGCGAATGTAACTTTTCTTGTAGAGCGAACGACTGCATATACAGGGTGGGATGCAAACTGGAATCCGCTTGGGCGTCCAGTGATATGGGGAGCGAATCCGAACCCAATAATAACTGTTGCAAACCCAAGTGGAACAGCGATAGCAAACGAGACTGTTAATTGGACGGATAACAGAACATTTACAATAGTTAACCTAAACGGCATCGCAGACATATTGATAAACGAACAAAGTCTAACGACCTTGACAGGCGATGTAACACATGCGACGCTTGATGGTGATTCAGTTAACTGGGAACGCACTACATTTATCGTCAGTGGTGTGACACAAACAACAGTCACGCTTGAGTTGACATTTATAGCAAGGCACCTGGACATCGAAGTTCGCTTCCCGACGTTTAACATAGTCGCAAACCCAAATGAGGCGGGTGCTGGTACAATAAGTGTAACGGGCGACCTCTCGTTGACAAGTGTACCCCAAGCAACACAGAGAACGTTTACTGCAAACGCAAACTTGGGTTGGAGATTCACGCACTGGACAACCACAAGCGGGACTATAACGAATACGGACAATGCAACGACTTTATTTACCCTGAACAGCCTTGCTACTGCATCCAACGCAACAATCACAGCCAACTTTGAACACCACACATACACAGTGACACTGAACGCTGGTCAGGGTATCGGCGGAACAGCATCATTCACACACAGAGTTGGAAACACCCCAACAGACATCACAATCCCAACCCGAACCAACTGGAACTTCCTTGGCTTCTATCTTGGTTCTACTCGTATCTTTAACCAAGACGGAACACCAAACGTCACCAACTGGGAAATCAATGGTACTCAAACTCTGACAGCCCTGTGGGGAGCAAACATCATATTCACAGGT
>Ga0123355_10001315_pt1 | contig 34650 bp, 26 predicted proteins | sample TergutEmb28metaG_3_FD_89872 | JGI IMG/M metagenome (GOLD analysis project Ga0123355, IMG submission 89872) | Embiratermes neotenicus P1 segment gut microbial communities from Petit-Saut dam, French Guiana - Emb289 P1 | ecosystem: Host-associated > Arthropoda: Insects > Digestive system > Gut ...
GCATCGCTGTTAATATCTGAAAGATGCGGGCCACCCGTTGCCTGCAGCCAATAATCCAAACGGTATCCCTGCGCCAAGGCCGATGACCATACATTTGAAGAAAAATTTGCAAACATTATAATCTCCTAACAAAAACAGGTTTAATTTGAAACCAGTATTTCTTGGATATCTTTTGCATTTTCATGCTATAATCCCAGTATACCATTTATTTGAGGGAGACAAAAATGTTAAAAAATATCACGCAAAGCATAAAGTCGCAAGTCGGCGATTATGTATTTAACCAGGATGTAATAACAGAGTTGGCATTAGCCTCCTTTTTTGCTGGCGGGCATATACTATTAGCAAGCCCTACTGGCCTAGGCAAAAGCAGTTGGGCACAGGCTTTTGCTAAGGCACTTGGGTTGAGCTACGACTGTGTACGGTTTTCCGAAACCAACACACCCGGCAGGGCGTTTATCAATTATGCCAGTGACAGCGAAGGCAACCTGCTTGCACCACAGCCAGGAGCACTGTTTTCCCCTGTTTTCCATGCAGAGTTTTATGAAGACGATACGGATAGTAGGCACACACAACTGCATATGTTCAAAAACACGCATTCATGGGTGCATATGCACATGATAGACGCAATTGACCGCAACAACAAAAACCTTACAGACGATAACGCGCTGCCGTTTTTGCTGCCGGACCCGCATTTTATAATTGCTTCATGCAATGATACACGCATCCTGCCCGCAGCCTTGACAGACCGCTTTATGATGAAATTGTACGTAAACTATCCAGGTGTCGCGGCCGAAAAGCAGATGCTGCAGATGCATCATGTAAACACTGCCCACGAGCCGCAGCCCCAACCGGTACCGGTATGTACACCAGAAACAATTAGCCAAGCCAAGCAGGAAGTACAAGCCGTAGCAGTAGATGACGTAATCTTTAACTATATAATAGGCATAACAGAGACCACCCGCCGCGCCAACGCGGTACAAATAGGTGCAAGCCCCAGGGCAAGTATTTCGCTACTGATGGCCGCCAAGGCATATGCCGCAATTGCAGGGCGGGATTACGTTACTATAGGCGATGTACAGGGCCTTGCAATTCCGGTACTGCGCCACAGGATTATATTAAGGCCCGATGCTATAAAAGAAGGCATTAATGCGGACCGTATCATCGAAAGTATAATTGTGAGTAAAGGCTGATAGTTTCAGCACAGCAACTATAGGAGGGGATAACATGAAAGTCTTAGCCATTAACGGCAGCCCACGCAAAGAGGGCAACACCGCCGGTATGCTCAACACCGTACTGCAAGTATGTAAAGAAGCCGGCCACGATACACAGCTATTCCAAGCTGGGGGCCGCGCCGTACACGGCTGCACGGCATGCGGAAGTTGCGGTACCAACAAAGGAAAATGTGCTATAGATGACTGGATAAACGAGTTGTATCCGCTTATGAAAACCGCCGATGCAATTGTCATAGGCTCACCAACATATTTCTCGGACTTGACCCCGGAAACAAAAGCCGTAATAGACCGCACAGGCTTTATGTCTCGCAGGGATGATAATGCATTCTCCAGAAAAATAGGTGCGGCGGTAAGCGCGGTTAGGCGGGCGGGCGGCATACACACCCTGGACTCTATCCAGCACATGTTTTTGATATGCGATATGATAGTCCCCGGCAGCTCGTACTGGAATATGAGCCTAAGCCGCGATATTGGCGATTATGAAAACGACCAAGAAGGTCTAAGGACAATGACGCGACTGGGTGAGAATATATCTTGGCTGCTAAAGCTGATACAGGCTGAGTAAAAAGGCATAAAATAAGGGCTGCCAAATTAACACGGCAGCCCTTTGCATATACATAAATCATATATTTTCATTTGCATTTGATATTACTATTATTGCTCCATCTGCTTGCCCAAGAACCCGGCTGCAGTCTGGGCCAACTTGCCTTCCACTTCGCCCATCTTCTTGTCTGGGGAAAGGAACACAATAGCGCCTAGTACGTCGCCCTCTGCTATTATTGGTGCAATAAACTCGTTGTTGTACGTGCCTGGGTCATCTTCATCCAAGATGGGTACAAACGACGCATCGTTTCTGGATGCGGATACTACATTACGTAGGTTGATGGCTCTTTCCAACTCGCGTGAGATGCTTTTATCCAAAAATTCCTTCTTGGGGCCGCCGGATACGGCGATTATTTGATCTTTGTCTACTATACAGGTGATATGACCTGACGACTGGCTCAAACTTTCTGCGTATTCCTTTGCAAAATTACCAAGCTCGCCAATTGGCGAGTATTTCTTTAAAATAATTTCTCCCTCGCGGTCCGTAAAAATTTCTAGTGGGTCACCTTCGCGGATACGTAGTGTTCTACGTATTTCTTTGGGTATTACTACCCGACCTAAATCGTCAATTCTGCGGACTATGCCTGTAGCTTTCAATGAATTTCCTCCTTATGTTATTCATTTTCATTGGTAAATCATTGGCTTTGAGTTGTAGCTGTATGTCTTTACTTTTCATAGTATCTGTAAAAATGTCAAGATTTATACATTTGACACATACAGGCCAAAACCTACGAGCCGGATACTACATTGGCCAATTTTGTAAAAGCAGCAGTGTCGTTTACTGCCAACTCAGCCAACATCTTGCGATTGATATCTACACCGGCTTTTTTGAGGCCATACATAAATTGGCTATAGCTTAGTCCGTGCTGCCTGGCTGCTGCATTGATACGTGTAATCCACAGGCGGCGGTACTCGCGTTTTGTTTGCTTACGCCCTACGAAGGCGGATGCCATTGCGCGCATTACTGCCTGTTTTGCTGCGCGGTACTGCTTACTCCTGGCACCACGGAAGCCGCGGGCCAGCTTTAGAACGCGCTTATGTCTTCTTTTGGCTTTTACTGCGCCTTTTATCCTTGCCATATTAAAATCCTCCTCGTATTGTCGCGGTTATAATGCGGCCTTTGCTTATGCATACGGCAGCATTTGCCTTACGGCCGCTTCATTCGTCTTATCTACCATGCCCATCTTGCGCAAGGTCATCTTACGTTTTGGACTTTTTTTGGTAAGGATATGCTGTTTACCAGCCTTGGGGTGCTTAAACTTGCCGGTACCCGTTGCTTTAAAGCGCTTTGCAGCAGCTTTTTTTGTTTTTAGTTTTGGCATGTGTAACGTACTCCTTTCGTGAGCAAATTAACTCCTGCGATTTATTGCGAACCTGCATTTGGTTTTGGTGATAAGAACATAGCCATAGAACGTGCTTCCATCTTGGGCGGTTTATCAACTTGGCCCACATCGCTTACCCTGGCAAGGAAGTCGTTCATTATGGTATATCCTATTTCTGTCCGCCCCAATTCACGCCCACGGAAGCGGATGGTCACCTTGACTTTATCGCCGTCTTTTAAGAAGGTAATAGCTCTTTTTACTTTTACCTCGACATCATGCGTGTCGATATTGGGGGAAAGCCGTACTTCTTTAACCGCAATTGTGCGTTGCTTTTTGCGGGCTTCCTTTTCCTTCTTGGACTGTTCGAACCTAAACTTGCTATAGTCCATGATTTTGCAGACCGGCGGCTTGGCTGTGGGCGATATTTTAACCAAATCCAAGCGTTTTTCGTCGGCCATACGCTGGGCATCCCGGCCCGGCACTATGCCTAGCTGAGAACCGTCCACGTCTATCAGGCGCACTTCCTTGTCCCTGATTTGCTCGTTGATCATTAAGTCGGTAATACTGATTCCCTCCTTCATATAAATAAAACCTGTCCGACTCAAAAAAAATAAGTGGGCATAAGCCCACTTATATCATGCGTAACACGGATTTGACTTTCGCAAATTGCGAATGTATTGCCTGTGTTTGCCCGATAAACCCTGTAGCGTTAGCCAGTGGGTGAGAAGTGGCGCTTCTGCTTTTGCGGTAGTATAGCATTGGGTAATTGTAGTGTCAAATTTGGTTATCCATGACTTCGGTATCTGTTTTGATACAAATGATAAAGGTTTTGATACAATTGGTAAAGGCGATCTGCACCCACACACCAACATATGTATGATATTATAAGGCCTATAAACGCATACAAACCACACTGGAGGGCCAATTTTGACAGACACAATTATTATAGGAGGCGGGCCAGCCGGGGTGTCGGCTGCACTTTATACAGCCCGCGCAGGTATGAAGACACTAATCATCCACAAAGGCGGCGGCGCACTAGACAAAGCCGAAAGGGTAGAAAATTTTTATGGCAGCCCCGGCACCACCGGCCCCGCATTATTAGAGACCGGGCTAACCCACGCTGCGGACATGGGTGCAGAACTTGCAAGTGGCGAAGTTGTAAAAATACAGCGCGATGTACAAGACGGCCATTTTACTGTACAAACAACAAGCGAGTCATATACCGCACGCACACTACTGCTTGCAACAGGTGCAAGCCGCTTAGCACCGGCAATACCTGGGCTTTCCACATATGAGGGTAAAGGTATAAGCCACTGTGCAATATGCGACGCGTTTTTTTATAAAGGCAAAGACGTAGCAGTACTGGGCAGCGGCCCATATGCCTTAAGCGAGGCTAATCAGCTATTGCCGCTGGTTAAATCTCTTACTTTACTAACCAACGGCGAAGAGCCGTCCACCCAGCTTCCGCCAGAAATAAATATTCGCAAGGAGAAAATACAGGAAATAATAGGCGAGTCACGCCTTACCGCCGTAGCCCTAGAACCGGACGGCGAGCATATACCGCTTAACGGGCTGTTTATAGCCATGGGTGTAGCCGGTGCAACAGAGCTGGCCCGTAAAGCAGGTGCATTTGTAGAAAACAACGCAGTAATAGTAGACAAAAACATGCAAACCGGCGTGCCGGGCCTATGGGCTGCGGGCGACTGTACAGGCGGCATGAAGCAGATCGCCAAAGCCGTATACGAAGGTGCCATAGCCGGCACAGATATCGTAATCTACCTGAGAGGAGCAACAATTTCAAATGAAAACAGCTAATTACCGTGCGGCAGTTATTGGTCTTGGGCTGATATCCAATGTCCACATCAAGGCCCTGGAAGACATAGGCATTACTATAGTTGCTGTATGCGACAACAAGCCAGAACGGGCCAAGGCCATGGGCCAGCAGTTAAACTGTGTCAGCTACACCTGTCATGAAGCTATGATAAGTGCTGGGGGTTTTGATGTGCTGCACAATTGCTTACCCCACTACTTACATGCTCCCATATCCACAGCCGCGCTAGAAAAGGGCTTCCACGTCGTGTGCGAGAAACCAATGGCAACAACAGTAGCAGATGCTAAAACCATGCTTGCCGCCGCAGCCGCAAGCGGTGCTAAGCTGGAAATAATCTTTCAAAACAGGTACAACCCATCCACTATGGCCATCAAGCAAGCATTGGACTCAGGTGAGCTGGGGCAGGTACTTGGCGGCTGGCTAAGAGTGACATGGTACAGGGGCGAAGATTATTATACAAACAACGACTGGCGTGGCCGCTGGGCAACAGAGGGCGGTGGTGCGTTAATAAACCAGTCTATTCATACATTTGACCTGATGAACTATTTCCTGGGCAACCCAACACGCGTCAACGCCTCCGTTGCCAACCGCGCCCACCCATCCATTGAGGTTGAAGACGTAGCCGAAGGCATTATTGCATATGGCGATATAAACGTATCTTTTTATATAAATACCTTCCACCCATACAACGCCCCTGTGGCCTTGGAAATAGTATGCGAAAACGGCATAGCAGCTATTAGCGGGAAGACCGCGACCATCACCTACAAAGACGGCCGCGAAGCAGCAAAATACGTCAACGACGATACAGAAAATGTACATGCGAAGGACTACTGGGGATACTCACATATTACACAAATTGCGGCGTTCTATGACGCTCTTGCTGGCAAGGCTGCCAAAGGTGTATGCGGTGCAGAAGGGCTGCGCACCCAGCGGTTGGTTAACGGCATTTATGACTCGTCTAAGCAGCGCCAGGCCATAAGTTTATAGCGAGGCTATTATGACCCCAAAGGAATTTAACGACAGCATAAAACGCGGCGAGTTTAAACGGGTATACCTGCTATATGGCGAGGAAAGATACCTAGTAAACCACTATGCAGAAGCCCTAGCCGCAGCCATAGGCGAGCCAGATAACTTCGACAGCAGCACACCTGCCGCAGGTATTATTATGGCGGCAGAAAACTTGCCTTTTTTGGCAGATATGCGGCTAATACGCGTACGCGACTCCAGGCTGTTTGCATCTGGCCGGAAAGCCGAGTCAGAAGCAATGACCGCATACCTGCCAACAATACCGGATACAACCGTATTGGTATTTACAGAATCTGAAGTAGACCGCCGCGGCCGCCTATACAAAAAAGTTGCGGAGCTGGGCGGCGCAGTGGACTGCGAAACACCATCGCCCCAGGCGCTAACAACCTGGCTTGCACGCATTTTTAACGAAAAAGGCAAGTCCATAGACCCTGCCGCCGCAAACATATTAATACGCAACGCAGCCCACAACATGACAACCCTAACCCAAGAAACACAAAAACTAGCCGCATATGTAGGCAAGCGGCCAACAGTTACCACCCAAGATGTAGAAGACATATGCTCCCCTACCCTACAAACCCGGGTCTTTGACATGATTGCTGCAATAGCCAATGGCCGCACAGCCATTGCGCTAGATATGTACCACAACATGTTACTAATGAAGGAACAGCCACTGATGATATTGGCCATGATAATACGGCAGCTTCGCATTATACTTATGGTAACAGCCGCAAGTGACAAACGTATGCCAAAGGCACAAATGGCAAAAACTCTTGGCCTAAGAAGCTTTGTTGTGGACGAAGCACTAAGCCAAAGCCGCCGCTTTACCATAAACAAACTGTTTAAAGCCCTAAGCAACTGCCAAGATATCGACAGTAAGGTCAAAACCGGGTTGATAAATGCCGAGATAGGTGTAGAGTTGCTGATTATGCAGTAGGCTATTTTGCTTACTGCTTCCCACTCGCATCCCTAACAAACCCCAAATAACTATTATACCTAGAAAGATGTATATCATCGCCGACCTGTGCCTTAACGGCACAATCGGTTTCTTTGTCGTGCATGCAGTCAGAAAATTTACACATGCCCAGATATGGTGCAAACTCCAAAAACAAACCAGCAAAGTCCCGTGCTGGTATCCCTTCTACTTCCAGGGAAGAAAACCCTGGCGTATCTACTACATACCCGGCATCTAGCCGCAATATTTCTGCATGGCGGGTTGTATGCCTTCCGCGCCTTAGTCTTTTGCTTATTTCGCCTATTTCCATATCTGCGCCAGGTACAAGTGCGTTTATGATGCTGGACTTCCCTACCCCAGAAGGCCCAGCAAAGACATTGAGCTTGCCCTGCATATGGCTTTTAAGCTCATCAAAGCCCAACGCGCTTACTGTGGAAAGTTTTACTACGGGGTAGCCGGCTTTTATATATGGTAAATAAGGCGTGTCTGGCCCTTTTTGCAAATCATATTTGTTGATACAAATAACCGCGTCTATGCCCTCGTATGCTGCTTGCACCAGAAACCTGTCTAAAAGCCCCTCATGGAAAGCAGGCTGAGCCGCTGCCATTGTTACAATAACCTGGTCTATATTGGCTACAGGCGGGCGGCGCAGCATGTTGCTGCGGGGCTTAATAGAGTCTATTGAGTTTTTGGTAGTGTCAACAATTACATAGTCGCCTACATATGGCGTAATTTGCCTGTTGCGAAAGACACCACGGGCTGTACACACATAAGTGTCGTTATCGCATACAACGGTGTACTCACCGCCTACGCCTTTGGTTATAAGACCTTCCCTATTCATTGAAATTAATCTCATGAGCGGAGATAAACCGTGAGTCTCCGTCTTCTATGGAGTACACGCCAAATATCACCAAGCCATTGCCTTCTACGTTTATATTCATAGGAAACTGCGTAACCAATACTGGCGCATTGTATGCTATTTCTGGGTCATATCCATACTGGTGGCGCATAATGCGCAAATGCACAAACTCTGTCCCGTATGGCACATCCCATAGCGCAATGTGTAGGACACGCGTTACTGTTGTTAGTGGTGGGTCTTGGTCTTGGTCTTGGTCAGTGTCATATGGGTCATCTGGGTCAGGGTCATCTGGGGTGCTAGGGTCGTATGGGTCTTGGTCTTGGTCAGAATCTTGATCATCTTCGTCTTCATCTTCGTCATCATCGTCGTCTTCACCGGGTTCTGGCGTGGGGCCAGGTGTTGGGATGGGGTTCCCTGTACTTACAGAAAACCCTACCAGCGATTCCCTATCTACTATTGTTCCTGGCATTGGGTTTTGCCCGGAAACCATACCACGGGCGTACATTATACTTTCTTCTTGCAGTACAATCCCAGGAAGGAGCCCCGCTTCGCGCAGCAACTCTAGAGCTTGGTCTTGGGTACTGCCCAACAGGTGGGGTACGGTTACCTGGGCAGGGTAAGCATCATCCATCCCAAGGGATACATACACTATTATCATAGTACCCATGCCAATGGGTGTATCTGTATCTGGCTCTTGATGGATTACTGTACCTGGCTCGGCTTCGTCTTCACGTTCTATTTCCATAATTTCTACTGGGAAATCTTCCAGCAGCTCGCGCACTTCTTCTATATCCATACCTATTATATCTGGCATAATATATGGCGATGGGCCAAGGCTTATGGTTACTTGTATGGCATCCCCTGGGGCCATGCCAACATAGTCATGGGACGGGGTCTGGTCTATGATATAACCATCGGGGACATAATTGTGGAAAATCGAGTCAAGGCGCGTTATTGTGAGCCTGGCCGCACCCGCCGCAGTTACAGCATCGTCGTATGACATACCTATAACATTTGGCGGCGAAAGGCGCTGTGTACGCAGCCGTTGGAATATGGCATTAGAAGCTAAAAGTATAACCACCGTAATTATTATGCCCAAGCCAACACCAGAAAGTATAGCTATACGGGTTGCTTTTTTTTCTTCTGGTGTGAGTTCCTTTTTGCTGTCGTAGTCGTCTTCTTCGCCTTCATAGTCGTCGTAGTCGTAGTCTTCATATATATAGTCTTCATATTCGCTGTTTACATTGTCACCAGGTTCTGCTTCATAGTTGGGACTTGTGTCTGGATTTGAGTTTGAGTTTAAAATTGTGGGCGGCGTTTGCCTTCGTATTATTTCGTCTCTTTCTTCTTGGGTTATGGTATGTGTCATGTTTGCGTCTGTCGCGGGCTGCACAAAGCCGCCACTGGAGTCTGTTAGTGCGTATTTTAAGTCGTGGGCCATTTCTTGCATATCGTTGTAGCGGTTGTTGGGTGATTTTGCTGTGGCTTTGTAGATTATACGGGCCACGCTTTCGGAGATATTGGGGTTGATTTCTATTATGTCTGGCAGGGGGTCGTTGATTTGTTGCAGGGCCACTGTTACTACATTGTCGCCATCAAAAGGCAACTGGCCGGTAGCCATCTCAAACATTACTATCCCCAGCGAGTAGATATCTGTCTTATGGTCTACAAAGCCGCCACGAGCCTGCTCTGGCGAGAAATAATGGGCGCTTCCCATGCTTTCGCCGGCAGTTATTGTAGATGCTTTTGCAACGCGAGCTATACCAAAGTCTGCCACCTTGGCGTTACTGTTATTGTCGACTAGGATATTATGGGGCTTAATGTCACGATGCACTATACCGGCGCGATGCGCGGCTACCAGGCCGTCTGCTATCTGGATAGCCATGCCAAGGGTTGCGTCATTGTCGAATGGGGCATAGTGGTTGATTATGTTTTTAAGATTTGCGCCTTCTATATACTCCAGCACAATATAATAGATATCATGGTCTTGGCCATAATCGTAGATACTTACAATGTTTGGGTGACTTAGTGCCGCCGCCGCCATTGCTTCTATAGGAAAACGGCGCACGAACTCAGCGTCTTGGGCAAGTTCTTCACGCAAGACTTTAAGTGATATATATCGCTCTAGCTTAATATCAAAGGCACGATAAACAACAGCCATACCCCCAGCCCCGAGATTGCTATCTATTTCATAGCGCCCGGCAATTAACTGCCCCGCTGAAAGCTTCAATTGGTTTCACCCTTTACGTCTATGATTATTGCAGATATATTGTCTATGCCGCCGTTGTTGTTTGCGGCATCAATTAGCGCCTGTGCCCGGGCTTGGGTAGGCGCGTCATGAGTTGCTATATGCATGATTTCGCTGTCATGCAGCATGTCTGTTAACCCATCCGAGCATAGTAATACGGAGGCTATACCCTGTAAGTCATGAAGGGTACCGTCTACATTAATTGGCGGTTTGCAGCCAAGCACACGGGTCAACTGGTTGCGGTTTGGGTGCGTTTTGGCATTGGCTGGGGTAAGGTTGCCGGCCAGCACCATTTCTGCTACGTAGGTATGGTCTACTGTGATTTGGGTTATATCGCTATTGTGTACTGTATAGATACGGCTATCGCCAATATGCGCTACGGCCAGCTTGCCATCCAGTACTACGCAAGCCGAAAATGTCGTGCCCATCCCGCTTAGTGTAGGGCTTGTTAAAGAATATTCGTAGACTTCCTTGTTTGCATGGTCAACCGCCGCAACCAAAAGTGATACAGTTTCTTCTGGTGTTTGCGTGGGGCTTAACTGTGAATTGCGTATAAAATCGCAAAAAAACTCCAGTGACTTTGCGCTTGCCACTTCACCTGCATTGTGGCCACCCATACCATCGGCAACTACAAACAGGTTGGGAAGTGGGCCTATTTTGTTGGTTGTGAAATATATCGTGTCTTCGTTGTGGCTTCTTACCATACCTATTGCTGTTAGACCGGCTATGTTCATATTGCCACCCCTTTACTTACAAAATGGTTTATCGGTATCATCAAAACCGGAAGCACTACGATATTAGCTGATTTTTACCATTGCCGCAACAAAAAAACCGTCATTGGCAGGGCCGGGGAGGATTTGTACACAGTCGTCCTCTTGTATAAAGCGCATTTCGCCGGGCTGCGGTAGTGATATCGGGCGTATTTTAAACTGGTGATGCTGCAAAAACCATCGAATATTATCAATATTTTCTTCCCGCGCTACCGTGCATGTAGAATATACTAGAATGCCGCCGGGCTTTACATATCTTGCGCCTATAGCTAACATATCGCGTTGTTTTTGTGCCAGGTCCGTGATATCGGACGGGTTACGGTTATATTTTATTTCTGGCCTCTTGCGAATAGTACCAAATCCAGAGCATGGCACATCCAAAAGTACAGCATCTGCGGTGGCATCAAGGTTAGAGTCATGTATTGTTGCATCCATGATTTCTGGGGTAATGCAGGTCAAGCCCAGCCGTTTCATTGACTCGCTTATGAGGTTTGTGCGGTGCGGGTATATGTCAAAGGCACGTACACGGCCTGTGTCACCCATACAACATGCAGCAGCAAAGGATTTGCCACCCGGTGCGGCACATAAGTCTATGACGGTCTGGTTGCTTTTAAGCCCCATGGCTGTTACAGAAAAAATCGCGCCTGGGTCCATTACAATAAAAAGGCCGTCGCGGAAGGCGGCAAGTTTGGATATGTCCCCCGTATTGCGGACTGTTAAAAAATCGCTTAACGAGGAAGCTGTTGGCGCGCAATCTACCCCTTCGCTGATTAAAGCGGTGGTTAGAGCAGCTGGGGTCGTTTTGTGAGTGTTGGTTAATATCGTCACCGGCGGCGGCTGGTGGCTGCTTTGGCAAAAATACTCGGCCTCGCTGGCACCCAGCCATTTGACTAGGTTTTTTGCAAGCCATATAGGATAAGAATATCGCAGCGCAAGATACTCAGCGCTGCCTTGGCTTGGCATGGGTGGGGTGTTTGGCTGGCGTACTATGGTCCTTAGAACCCCATTTACAAAGCCGCTTAGCCCAGCATATCCGTGAGTTTTTGCCAATATCACTGCCTCGTTAACGGCGGCGCTTTCGGGGGTTTTTTCTATATGCCGTAGCTGGCATACAGACATGCGAAGCAGGTTGCGGATAAATGGCTTCATCTTATCCACCGGCACACTAGAAAATGTATTTAGCACAGTGTCAATATAAATGAGATTGCGAAGGGTTTCGTTTACAAGCTCTGTAACAAAGGCCCTGTCGCGGGAGTCTAGGCTTGTAAGAGGCAGCGTTTTACGCAGGGCAATGTTGGCATATGCGCCGGATTCTAATATATCGGATAGGATAGACACGGCCACTGCGCGGCCGGTTTTGAATTGCGCGTCCTTTTGAGATGGCTCATTTTGAAATGATTCTTTTTGAAATGGTTTCTTTTGGAATGGCTCTTTTTTTATTGGCGTTTTGTTTTGCGATGCCATTTTTTTGACGGGTTTTTTCAATTGTCACCTCTTTGGAGTTTATGAGTTATGATTATAGCCGGGTTTTATCCTTATCGCAATTAAAATGTAATATAGACTTCGTCATAAACTGTCCCAAAACCCGTCCACATGATATAATCTTCACATTAACGCGCATAGCTCTTGTAAATTTGGCAGGTCTTGCATAAAAACGCAAGCAAGCGAACATGTTAATCAAGAATTAGAAGCTGTCGGCTAGGAACATAGCTTCTTATACATACCGGACGTTGGTTTCGGTTATCACAAAGTGGGGTAAATATGACAAAACCAAAAACTCAACATTTAATTATTATATGTATACTAGTGCTAATATTGGCTATATCCCCTAACATCCCGGCGCTTAGCAGGGTTACTACAGTCCAAGGGTCACCCCCGCAGTCTACAGGCATGCGCGGGGTATGGGTCACATCTGCTTATAATTTAGACTTTCCGTCTCGCCGCGGCATGACCGCAGCCCAGATGCGCAACGAGATTGATACCATACTTGCCCGTACGTACAGCCTAGGGATGAACGCCGTGTTTGTACAAGTGCGCCCTGCTGCAGACGCTTTGTACCGGTCAAATATTTTCCCATGGTCTGTACAGCTTACCGGCACGCGCGGCCAAGCCCCACCAGATAATTTTGACCCATTGGCATACTGGATACAGCAGGCACATGCCCTCAACATAGAAGTCCATGCCTGGATTAACCCATACCGCATAACACATCGCTCCGAAAACATAACCAACGTAAACCAGCTACCACAAGGCCACCCCGCGCGGGAAAACCCATCATGGGCAATTGCATACAATGGCTCTTTATTCTTTGACCCAGGCAACCCCGCAGTACGCCAGCTTATAGCAGACGGTGTAGCGGATATTATGAACAACTACAATGTAGACGGTATCCACCTAGACGATTATTTTTACCCAAGTCGCAATTTCCCAGATAGCGCAAGCTTTGCCGCACACGGTGCTGGTATGAATATCCACGACTGGCGGCGGCAAAATGTAAACCAGATGATACAACTATTGCAGTCTACCGTAAGGGAGATTAACCCCAGCGTACGCTTTGGCATATCCCCAACCGCAATATGGATGAACCGCAGCAACGACCCACGCGGCAGCGACACCAGGGGCAACGAAAGTTTCCACGCCCTGTATGCAGACACCAGGCGTTGGGTGCTAGAAGGCTGGGTAGACTATATCGCACCACAAATATACTGGTATATAGGCTACGACAGAGCCGACTATGAACGTGTACTAAGCTGGTGGGAGGACCTAACCGCCGGTACAAATGTTGACCTGTATGTAGGCATGGCAATTTACAGGGAAGTACAAGGCCGCAACAACTGGGACGGGGAAATATTGCGGCAGCTTAACCGCAATGCCACCTCTAGTGAGGTACGAGGTAGTATTTTCTTCAGGGCTACGCATATGGTTGGGCCTGTTGGGGATACTGTAGGGCAGTTTTATGCGCAGCACTTGCAAGGGCAGCCGCCTACTAGTACTCCCACGCCGGAAAATACACCCCAGCCAGGTCACGACGATGTTTATAACGAAGAACCTACCGCAACCCCAGAGCCAACCCCATCACCAACCACAGGCCCTACGGTAGTGATGGATAGCTTATTAGTAGCACAGCCGTCCCGTGACTTTACGGTAAGGGATGCTACGGGCTTTAACTTCTTTGGCAGCGCAGTACCTGGTGTGCCGCTGTATGTAAACGGCACACTTGTTACCAACCGCACTGCGGAAGGCTTCTTTAGCATATTTATGCCGCTGGAGCGTGGCCAAAACACATTTACTTTTACCCAAGAAGGGCAAACACCGGTTACAAGGGTTGTAACCAACTCTGGGCCGGCTTTGGCAACGCCCGCACCGCCTATGGCAAGCCCAGGGGTAATAAATGTTGCACCTGCCGCCAATGTATGGGCCGCAGCCAGCAGCCCCATAACTCTAAGGGCAACAGCCCCAGCCGGCGCTGTTGTTTACGCGCTAATCGGCGGCGAGACCATACTACTAACCCAGTCCAACCCCAACTTGACAAGCACCGCCAACAATATAACCCCTGCCCTATTTACGGGCCAGTTTACACCCAACGCCAACGCCGCTGACTATGCAATTACAGAAATAGGCCGCCCCGTGTATAACATGACATGGAACGGCCACACAGCCACGGCCACAGCCACCGGCCGCATCTACCAAATTGGGCCGTACGCACCTTTTTATGCGGAGGTTACTGCGGCATCTGCGTGGGTTTTCCCTGAAGCAACAACTACAGGCGGCTCGCACTGGATGATACATCGCGGCCAACGTGACAGGGTCATAACCTCCAACGGCTACTGGACACGGCTACAGTCCGGCGTGTGGGTAGAGTCTGCCAACATACGCACATGGGTCGAGACAGACGAAGTATGCCCAATAGTTGCCCAAGCCGGCCGCCTTAGCGAAGGGCGATACATCGTTGGCGAGCATGAAGACGTGATTGCATGGCACACAGATACAACCCCCGTAGCATTCGCCGAGTTTGACGGGAGCGAGTTAATTGTAACTATCGGTATGCAGAACATTCTGCCGCCAATACTTCACGCGCCCGGCACGGCGTTATTCGAAGATATAACAATAGGGGAGCACAACGGCGTTGCTGCATATTTTATGACTCTGCGGCCAGAAGCACGGCTAGAAGGTTTTTATGTAAAGCAAGTAGGCAATGAGCTGCGGCTGGTACTTCGTAAGCGTAGGCCGCTAACCCCAGGCAACTACCCATTGGCTGGCTTTAATATCTTACTAGATGCCGGGCACGGCGATACGGACCCAGGTGCACTTGGCCCCATGGGCCGCGAAATGTCCGAACATTATCTAGTGCTAATTTATACACAGCTTATAGCACAAAGGCTGCGTATTTTGGGCGCAGATGTAACCCTTGTGCGCGACGAAGATGTGTTTTATACATTGCAGCAGCGTGTTGATATCAGCCGTAGCACCAAGCCGGATATGTTTATCTCCATCCACGCCAACAGCACACTAGAAACAACAGACGCTACCAATATCCACGGCTTTACCATGTGGCACCGCAACCCCAACAGCCGCCCCCTTGCGGAGGCTTTTGTAGACAACATGCACTATATCAACCCCATGACTACGCGCCACAGGGTAGTACATCAGGCAAACCATTTTGTAAACCGCCCGGTGTGGGCACCGTCTGTTATTGTAGAAATTAGTTTCATGAACAATATCCAAGACTTTGCGTGGATGATTTGTCCCCTTAACCAGAGCCGGTTTGCGTGGGCAACTGTTAACACTATCCTTGAGTATCTTCGGCAGTAAATAAATACAACTGGGGGTAATCATGCAAAGCCCTAAAAAAACCAAAATCCTAATGACCCTCATGGGCATGGAGATAGGCGGCGCAGAAACTCATGTGCTAGAACTAAGCAAGACACTCCAACGCATGGGGCTTGATGTCCACGTGGTTTCCAACGGCGGCGTATATGTGCGCGAGCTAGAAGATTGCGGCATAAAGCACTATCGCGTGCCGCTTCACAATAAGCAGTTTATTAATGTTTTTTCGTCATATCGCGCTATTCGCAAGATAATAGTCGAGAACGATATCAGGCTGGTACACGCCCATGCGCGTATACCGGCCTTTATTTGTGGGCTTTTACAGCGGCGGTTAAAGTTTAAGCTGGTAACCACGGCCCATGGGCAGTTTTCTGTTGCTTTCCCTTTTAATATGCTGTCTAACTGGGGCGATAGGGTACTGGCCATCTCACAAGATATCAAGGACTACCTACTAACACATTACAAGCTAAAAGAAGACGACATATGCCTAACAGTTAACGGCATAGACACAGACAAATTTTCCCCAAACACAGACGCGGCAGGCCTTGCCAAAGAACTTGGGCTAAGGCCGGAGACAAAAAAAATCGTGTCTGTTAGCCGCCTAGACAGTCTAGACTCCATAAGCCTCCCCGCGTACAAGTTAATAGAAGCGGCAGAAAGCATTGCTGAGTCCAACAATATAGAAATTATTATTGTAGGCGACGGGGACGATTATGACGATATAAATGCCCACGCCAACCGTGTAAACACTCGCGTAGGCAAGAAGCTGATACACATGACCGGCCAGCGTACAGACATTAATAGGTTTTTAGCAATTGCCGATATATTTGTTAACTGCTCAAGGGCATCTATAGAAGCAATGAGCGCGGCACGCCCCGTAATCTTGGCTGGCGGCGCGGGCTATATGGGCATACTTGACGAAAGCAATAAAGACGATGCGGTACACAACAACTTCACCTGCCGGGGCTATGCACCTGTAACGGCAGCTAAGCTTACAATAGACATTAACACGCTGTTGGCCATGCCAGAAAGCGAAAGGGCCGCGCTTGGCAATATGGGCCGCGAACTTGTTATAAGCTTATACTCCCTTGAACGCATGGCTATGGATTCTATTGCAGTATATGAAAAAACGCTAAAACCGCCCCCGTACAACATAGTAATTTCCGGCTCATATGGCGTTAACAACAGCGGGGATGACATAATTTTGCAGTCCATAGTCCAAAACTTGCGGGCATACCGCAAAGATATAAACATTACAGTACTGTCATCAAGCCCCAAGGAAACTCGCGCCCGGTTTGATGTAGACGCTATTTACCGCTTTAATTTTGTATCTGTATTTCTTAGGCTTATGAAGACAGGGTTGCTTATTACTGGCGGCGGCAACTTGATACAAGACGAAACCAGTACCAAGAGCCTAATCTACTACCTGTGGGTAATGAATACAGCCAGGCGGCTCAAGGCCAAAAACATGCTGTATGCCAAAGGCATAGGCCCGGTTAACCGCGCCGGCAACATACCCAGGGTACGCCGCTGCCTCAACAAAGTAGACCTGATAACATTGCGCGAGAGCGAGTCGCTAGACGTGCTAAAGGATATAGGCGTCACAGGCCCCAACGTGTACCTGACAGCGGACGCTGTATTTGCATTGCCACCAGCTGGGGACTGCAAAAGTTATCTGGCCACGCTTGGGGTAACGGGGCCATTTTTTGCAATTTCTTTGAGAAGCTGGGCCCACAACCCACCTGACTTGGAAGTACAAGTAGCAGCCTTTGCGGACCATGTAGTAGAAACATATGGCTACCAAGCTGTATTTGTACCCATGCGCGCAGACCAGGACGTTGATATCTCGCGTAGGGCTATGGCGCTTATGGCGCACCCGTCTATATTGGCAGAGTCTGCCCCGCATGATTTTGACCAGGCACGCGCAGTAATGGGCGCGGCAAGCTTTGCCCTGGCAATGCGCTTACATGCCCTAATATATGCAATGGAAAAAGGCGTGCCCTGCATAGGGCTGGTGTACAGCACAAAAATACGCCAGTTTATGGAGTACATGGGCCAGAGTTGGCACATGCCTGTTGAAGAAACCCAAGTTGATATGTTGACACAATATGCCAAAGCAATACACGCAGACAAGGACCGTATATCTGCCGACATATACGAAGCAGCACGCAACCTAAGAGCGCTTTCGACCAAAAATGCAGAGCTGTGTGTAGAGTTAATAGAGACCCAACCACAACGCAGGAGGTAACAGTATGGCACATGATGTCCCGGCTCTACTTTGCAACGCCGGCAACAATATAGAAATTGATATGATAGAGTCCTTGCTAAGGAGCTACAATATCCCAGTAATGAAGCGCTGGCGCTATGGCGGCGATGTTATGATGATATACACAGGCGCGTCTTCTACAGGCGCTGACTTGTATGTACCGTCTAAGTTATTAGAAAAAGCAAAGGCAATATTGTCAAGCGAGATAACACCAAGCGAAGCAGACAGCCAAGAAGACAATGAATTTTTAGAATACGCCAAGCAACAAGAAACTATAAAACGCCATAAGGTGCAAAAAATACTGGTTTGGCTTGTAGTGATATTGTTAGTAGTTGTGCTTGGCACAATTGTCGCAACTCAACTGTAATAACTAGTTCTCTACATCTTTTTTTACAGCGATAGCCAGCGTCATGGTGGAGACTTCTGCCGCGCCGCTGGCTTTTAATATGCGTGCGCACTCGTTTAAACTTGCGCCGGTGGTGTATATATCGTCTACTAGTATGTAGCTTTTGCCTTTAACATCCACACCTGGCTTTATGCGGAAGGCATCACGTACGTTTTCTGCACGCTGGCGGGGGTGCAGGCCGCTTTGTGGCGGTGTGTTTTGGGTGCGTTCAAGTATTTGTGCTGGTACTGTGGCTTTAGCAGCGGCTAATGCGGCAGCAAGCTCTACTGCCTGGTCAAAACCCCGCGCACGGCGTTTTTTTGGGTGCATGGGCAATGGCACTAAGGCTGCACCTGCTGGGATATTTTCTGCTACTATACCGGCCCACAGCCGCCCCAAGCCTTGGGCCACATGCTTTTTGCGCCGGAACTTTATGTCTCGGATCAAGTCACGCACAAGGTCTTCATATGCAAAAGCCGCACGGTTGTGGGTAAAGTGGAATGTTTTGGTGTTGCATGACGAGCACACCGTGGGACGGTCATGTACAACATGCTGTGATTCATCCGGCACCTGGGACCGCAATGGGCCGCCGCATATTTTGCAACCCGGCCCTTCCAGCGGTATAAACAGCATTTCGCAATATGCGCACAGCCACAGCCTACGCCCATGTTTGTGTTGTAGGGGCAGCAGGTTGCGGCAAGACATACATCTGGGTGGGTATATCCAGTCTACAATGGTACTAAGTATCTCCTGCATTGGCTCACTCCCAAACCGCATGTGTGGCTTGTATAGCAATTCCCCCTTTACTCGGCCCTGCCAGAGCCAAAAATAGCGGACGCCTCAACGCTTTTTTGGCGATAGACAGGGCCGATTTAAAGGTGAATTGCTTAACTATCTCACAATAACTGCACGCAAAAATTTATCATTATTAATAAAATGCAGCCCTTTGTCATAGCTGCCAGCCTCGGAAAGTATGGTATAAAAGTCATTTTTCATTGTTGGGGCAATTCTTAAAGCCTCCACAAACTCATCATATTCAAATGGGCTTTGCTGCACGCATGCAAAAAACCCCGTTTCTTCAAATACCTGCTTGATACCCTGGGCATGTTCGTTCTCTTGCAAAAGTGCACATAGATATGTGGCTACCCCTACTTGGATACCATGCATTTTGGGCTCTTTGGATATAGCATCAAGGGCATGAGAAATCAAATGCTCGCTGCCGCTTGCCGGCCGTGACGAGCCTGCGATCTCCATAGCCAGCCCGCTCATGGTTAAAGAGGATGCAAGGCTCCTTTGGAAACTCTCGCTATAAATGTCAAAGCTATGCTTCAAGAACAATATATCCAGCGAGTTGTATGCCAGCACAGCAGAAAAATCTACATACCTAGCCAGCCCTTTGTCACGGGCCATTTGCCAGTCCTTTAGTGCTGTTATTTTTGAAAGCGTATCGCCAATACCTGCGTACATAAAAATATCTGGGCTGTTTTTTATCACGTCCAAATCAATTACGACCCCGTATGGTATGCCAGCTTTTACGGACTTTCTTTTGCCTTGCACTGTCAGGGATGAAGAAGGGCTGCTAAAACCGTCGTTGGAAATGGCGGTGGGGATGCTTATAAAAGGTATTTTTAGCAGGTGCGCGGCATATTTGGCGTAATCTAAAGCCTTCCCTCCCCCTATGCCCACTATTGCATTAATGGGAGGGAGGAAAAAGGCGGTGCTGGTGATACTTTCTATATCAACATCACTGGCTATCTGCTCGTGGGCGATTACTATGTCCCATTCATTTAACCCGTTTCTTAGAGGCTGGCCTACTATACCCTCTATACCTTCGCCCATAAACAGTGCTATCTTTGTCATGCCCTTATCGTGGAGATACTTACCCACCTTGGCTATCTTGCCTTTGCCTAATTTTAGCAAGTATGGGATGTCTATTTGCTTGCTGGTTATATCATATGCTTTCACACTTATCTCTCCTATCTTATCGTGGGCGTATTAATCCGCTATAGTAAGCATAAACAAGTCCCTTAACCTCCTGGCCAGCGCTGTTTGGCGGGTAGTTATCCTATTATTGTCTACCATCTTGTTTAGGCATTCTGGCACACCCACCAGTACACACAACTCCTTTGCGCGTGTCACGGCTGTGTACAGCAGGTTTCGCGTCAAAAGCATGGGCGGCCCGTTAAAAATAGGCATTACAACCACGCGATACTCACTGCCCTGTGACTTATGTACAGTCACGGCATATGCAAGCTCTAGCTCGTCTAGTTGTGTAAAGTCATAAAATACTTGGCGGTTATCGTCAAACAGTACTTGCATTACACCACTATCCTCGTCTATTTCTTTTATAACCCCCATATCGCCGTTAAAAACCCCTTCGCCCTGGGCATCTACATAACCATGTTTGTCTATTTGTTCCCATGTTGCGTCGTAATTATTGCGTATTTGCATGACTTTATCCCCTTCGCGGAATATAGTCTGGCCAAACTCACGTTCCTTTTTACTCCTGGCTGGCGGGTTGAGCCTGGCTTGCAACATCCCGTTAAGCCCGCTTACTCCCAGGGCAGATTTACGCATAGGGGTTAGCACCTGTATATCGTGGACACTTTCGTAGCCTTTGTATGCGGGAAGCCGCTGTACTACCAAGTCCAAAAGCGCTGTGACTATATCGTCTTGGTGCCCACGCTTTACAAAGAAAAAGTCGTTGTCGCGTGCGGTTATATCTGGGTACTGGCCCTGGTTTATCTGGTGGGCGCTGGTTATTATCGCGCTTTGGGCCGCTTGGCGGAAAATTTCGGTCAGGCATACAACCGCCACTGTGCTGCTGGATATTATATCTTTGAGCACATTGCCCGGCCCTACAGATGGCAACTGGTCTACATCCCCAACCAAAATAAGCCGTGTGCCTACAGCTACGGCTTTTAGCAAGCTATGCATGAGTGTGATATCCATCATAGATGCTTCGTCAACAATTAGCACATCTGTTTCCAAGGGCTCGTCTTCGTTCTTGTTAAAGGTCTGCCGCTGGGAGTCTTCGGATATAAATGTCACTTCTAGCAACCTGTGCACTGTCTTGGCCTCACGGCCTGTGGCCTCGCTCATTCGTTTTGCGGCACGGCCTGTAGGTGCGGCCAATGTGATGCTAAACCCTTTGTGCTCTAGCAGCGCTATTAATGTGTTTATTGCAGTGGTTTTGCCTGTGCCGGGGCCACCGGTTATGACCAACACCCCTTCTGTCAGGGCAGATGCTATTGCCTGGCGTTGGCCTTCCGAAAGCACCATGTTTGTCTCCCGCTCTAGGGCGGATATTGTGCTTTTTACATCATCGGCTTTACTGCCTGTATTTTTGTGTGCGGCGGCAAGTGCCGCTAAGCGGCGCGCAACTGCTACCTCTGCATAATAAAGCGGACTTAGGAAAACCAGCGTACTACTGGGGTCATCTGGGTCTTTTTCGCGCACTATAGCACGGGCAAGCTGCATCCGTACCATTTCGTTGTCTATAAGCTGGGCTGGTGCGCCAAGTAGCTCCGCCGTCATGCCGGTTAGCTTTGTAGATGTGATATATACATTGCCATCGTTGGATGCCTCCCACAAGATAAACCGCACCCCAGCCGATATCCTTTCTGGGGCATCGCGGGAGATGCCTAGTTTAAAGGCTATTGCGTCTGCTTTTTTGAAGCCTATACCGTCTATGTCATCTACTAATTTGTATGGGTTTTGTTTCACAATTTCTATAGTTGCATCTTTATATATTTTGTGGATTTTTTTTGCGTATACGGGGCTTATACCGTACTCATGCAAAAATAGCATTACCTGGCGCACTTCTGTTTGCGCATGGAATGCCTCTGCAAACTCTATAGCGCGCTTTACGGATATGCCATTTATTTCGGCCAGTTTTTGCGGCTCGTTTTCTAGTATGTCTAGTGTATCTGCGCCAAAGCGGGACACTATGCGCTTTGCCATGCGTGCGCATATGCCTTTGATTACACCGCTGCCTAAGTATTTTTCTATGGCGGCTGTGGTGTTGGGGATGGTTTTTTCGGCACGCACAACTGCCAACTGCCAGCCGTAGCGTGGGTTGTTTATAAAGCTACCGGTTAGTTTAAGATTTTCACCCTCATGCAAGTCGGGAAAATGGCCGGTGCAGGTAATTGCTTTGTCGTCTAGTTGGTCTGCATTTTGGTAGTTGGCCAATGACAGAGGCTGATCGTGGTCTTCGCAGTGGATGGTAAATACCGTGTAGCCATTGTCGTCGTTGTGATAAATAATACTCTCTACTATGCCTTGCAGGGTAGTTGTATTTTGCATGTGCGCCTTCCCCGTTAATATTTGAATTGCTATGCCCAGTTACGACATAAGCTCTTGCCGCGCCCAAAATATCCGCCGCAATGATTCATGTAGCCGCTGCTGATCAAACACCCCATCGTGATACGCATTTATAAGCGCATCGAAGGTTACGGTTACATTTGTAGGCATTAGCAATATATCAGCCCCTGCCATAAAAGCCCCAAGAGCCACTTGGGCAGGTGTAAAATTGTCGGATAATGCACGCATTTCTAGCGCATCGGTTATTACAAGCCCATCAAACCCCATTACCCCGCGCAGTATATCCTGTACCCAAAAATCCGAAAACGTCGCGGGCAATGTCCCGGACTCGAGCCACGGCTCCATCCAATAGAAAAGCGCTTCATGATTTTGCAACTGCGGTGTCGCAATATGACCCATCATTACTGCGTGCACCCCTGCATCTATACCACGCACAAAGGGCAGAGATTCTACTGTGTCAAACCGCTCCCAGTCATGGGGATAGACCGCCAACAGGTAGTGACTGTCTTCGTAAGTATCGCCATGGCCCGGGAAATGCTTAATAGTTGATAGCACACCAGCATTGTTGAGCCCTTGTACAGCAGCATAAACCATATCGCCCACTACATCTGGGTCACTGCCAAAAGAGCGGTTGCCTATTACGGTGTTGGCAGGGTTTGTCCATATATCTGCAACTGGGGCAAAGTTCATGTTTATACCCAGTGTAAGCAGCTGCTGGCCTATATTGCGCCCGGTCATATATGCCATTCCTGGGTCGCCAGACCGGCCTATATCATATGCCGGCAGTATGGGGAAAGTAGTATTGTCAAACAACCGCCCTATCCGTGATACCCTTCCGCCTTCCTCGTCTGTGGCTATAAACAACATGTTACGAGACGCAGCTTGCATATCTGCCGTAAGCATTTGCACCTGTTGTATCGAGTAAACATTGTCTGTAAACAAGATTATCCCACCAACCGGGTAGTCGGCAAACCACTCGTGTAGGGCGGGGGTCAATTGCGTGGTTTGCCAGGGTAAGCGCGGCATAATAAGCTGGCCTATTTTTTCACGCAAAGTAAGCCCTTCAATCCAGAGGTCGGCCTCGCATATCGGGGCTGGGGTTGGCTCAACTGTAAGTGGTGGCACAGCCGGGGTGGGTGAAGAGTAAGGAGATAGTGGCGCTGTGTCTGATACTGACACTTGGGGCTGGTTGTCTTCATTTGCGGTATAATCCGGCTCGTTCGACACGGTTACTCCGCAAGCAGTTAATAGCAAGAATATAATAATGATTGATATTGTCTGATAAAGTCTTCGCACGTTGCTTAGTCATCCCTTCTGCAGTTCACTTATTTCATCTGACCTATTACTTCACACAAAAACTCCCAAACCCGGGCGGTAGAAGAAATAGAAAGCCTTTCGTCTGGCGTATGCAGGTCATGGATATCCGGCCCCATAGATATAATATCCAAGCCAGGAAGGTTATCCACAAATATACCGCATTCTAGCCCGGCATGGATGGCTGTAACTTTAGCTTCTTTGCCATATTTATGCTTGTAACTTGCCGCAAACATAGCCAGCAAGCCAGACTCCGGGTTAAGTGGCCATGCAGGGCTGCGCTGGGTAAATACAAACTCTGCACCTGTGAGCCTAGCAAGTGCGTCAATTTTTACTTCTGTCTGATGATTGTGTGCATTGGACGCACCGCGCGGCATACAGGTTATTTTTATAGTATCAGTCAATGTTTCTATAACTCCAATATTGCTAGACGAAGCCACGAGCCCGGCTATGTCCCGGCTCATGATTAACACACCGCTTGGGAGCAATATCAAAGATGCAATAAGCTTTTCCCCACACGCGGCAGCCAACACTTTGTCCCCAGTACCGGCTGCGCTAAGCGTGATATCAAGTCCTGGGTCCGCTACTCTAAAGAACATACTCATATCCGCAACACATGCATCGAAAGCGGCATGTATTTTGCTTATATCATCAGGGTTTATGGCAACAAGCGCCTCTGCCTCACGAGGGATTGCATTGACTTTCATCCCGCCGCGCACACTGGCTATGCGTATATCTGCAGTACTTTCAAGAGCACTAAGTACATTGCCAAGTATACGTATGGCGTTGCCACGCTCTAGATGGATATCCCCACCAGAATGCCCACCGGTAAGCCCCTTAACATTAACTGTATAAAACTGCGTAAACTCACCAGACGCTTCCCATATCGCAGGTATCTTATATTCGGCAATTGTGCCGGCAGCGCAGCCTACAATAAATGAACCCTCTGTACTAGAGTCTAAATTTATCATCCTGCGGCCTTTAAACAGGCCAAAATCCAAGTTTAATGCACCGCCCATCCCAGCCTCTTCGTCAGATGTTAATACAACCTCCAGCGGCGGGTGTGCAATATCACCCGCTTCCAACAAAGCCATACACATAGCCACAGCAATGCCATTGTCCGCACCCAACGTAGTACCATCTGCACGAAGATAGTCACCGTCTACATACAGCTTTAACGGGTCACTTTCAAAATCATGCACTGTCCCGGTATTTTTTTCACACACCATATCCAAGTGCCCTTGCAAAATAAGCGGCATCTGCCCCTCATACCCCGGCGTACCTGGTTTATAAATCACCAAATTGTAATACGCGTCTTGCACACACTTTAACCCAAGCTGCTTAGCAAAAGCAGCAATATAATCGCTAACGCTCTTCTCATTCCCAGACCCACGTGGGATTTGGCTAATAGCATCAAAGTAATAAAACACCCTCTTGGGCTCATAACTCAATAAACTCATACATTACCTCCTATAATATACACTCCACAAACAGTGTCTTACCCATATCTACCTCATCATAGTCACCATCTTCTACAGCGCAGCAATTTTATCATAATTTCACACTTTTATGGTTATGCCAACAAAAATGCATAATAAACACACTTTAAAAATCGCCTTTATCATTTATATCAATATTCCTATTTTTTACACGATATTATACACCAAACTTCATTGGCAACGCACGCACACACAAACCCACCACATCCAAGCATGTTCACAAAAAATTTACGTGCAAACACTGTCACATATGGTAAAATCCAATAAAATAAAAGAAACAAACGTATATCCCGCGAAGCGGAAAGACCCGCCAAGGCCGGCCAGGCGGCCGCAACGACCCCCGAAAGGGGGGAGTGAGGAAGCGCAGAGGGACTTTGCCCCGCGAAGCGGCGGGGGTTTGGGGGCTGGTCATTCCGCTTCGCGGAACTGCTCGCCCATGCAGCCGGGGCAGCGCCCCCATTTCAAAAAAGCCCCATTTCAAAAGGAGGTTTTAAAAATTGATTGAAGTACGGAACCTAACCAAAGTCTACGGTCAACACAAGGCCATAGACCAGATCAATTTCACCGTAGACGATGGCGAGATTGTGGGCTTCCTTGGCCCCAACGGCGCTGGCAAAACCACAACCATGAACATCATGACGGGGTTTATTGCCGCCACATCAGGTGAAGTAAGTATCAACGGGCTGGATATTGTATCCCAAGCAGAAAAAGCAAAAGCTCAAATTGGATACTTGCCAGACACCCCACCCGTCTACGGCGATATGCGCGTAGACGAATATCTAAACTTTGTAGCAGATATCAAAGGCGTAAAGCGCAGCACTCGCAAGAAAATGCTAGAAGACATCAAGCGTCAAGTACGCATCGAAGATATGTCTCGTAGGCTCATCAAAAACCTTTCGCGTGGGTACAAACAACGCGTGGGGTTAGCACAGGCAATGGTTGGCTACCCCAAGGTCATAATAATGGACGAGCCTACCATAGGCCTAGACCCTAAGCAGATTATAGAAATGCGCGACGTTATAAAGAGCTTGGGCAACAAGCAAACAGTTATCCTGTCCAGCCACATCTTGCAAGAAGTAAGCGCCGTATGCGACAGGGTAATGATAATAAACCGGGGTAAAATAGTAGCAAGCGACACTCCGGAAAAACTTTCCGCCACGCTCAACAGAGGCAACAACCGTATGCAAGTAACGGTAAAAGCGGACAAGCAATCTATCCTTAAAGCCCTGGCAGAATACCCGATAATCCGCAACGTAGATGCCCAAATAGGGCGGGAACCAGGCACGACGGACCTAATCCTGTCCGGCGAAAGAGACGATACAGATATCCGCGAGTTTATCTTCAGGTGTATGGCCAAGCACAGCTTACCTATCCTCTTGATGAAGTCAACGGAGTTAACCCTGGAAGAAATCTTCCTTACTCTTACTGGCGATGTAAGAAGCGGCCCAACTGGTTATGTCCAATCTATAACCAGTGCAAACGATGATAACAATAACAGCGACTACTACGAAACAGATGATGCAGATGACGAAACAGACAATGACACAACTGACAAAACCGCACAGCCCCAAGATGCCACAGGTCAAGAACAAGACCAAGACCAAGATCAAGCTCAACCAGGAGGTGAAGACCAATAATGTTCCCCATATACAAGAAAGAACTACGTACCTACTTTACCCAGATGATGGGCTATATTTTCCTAGCTTTTATGACTATTCTCATGGGGCTGTTTTACACGATGATAGTCCTCATGTCCAGAAACGCCAACTTCCAAGGGGTACTTGCTAATACCACTATTTTCTTTTTATTTTTGATTCCCATACTAACCATGCGCCTTTTTTCCGAGGAAGCGCGCCACAAGACAGACCAGTTGCTGTTTACTAGCCCGCTTACTGTTACACAAATAGTAATGGGCAAATTTTTGGCCGCTCTTACTTTATTTTTGATTGCGGCTGGCATCACTGTTATATTCCCGCTTATGGTGAGCCGTTTTGCCGAGAGTATGCCGGTAAGCCGTATAGTTGGCACATATGTTGGCTGGATATTGGTAGGGGTATGCTGTATTGCTGTAGGCGTCTTTATTTCTGTCCTAACAGAAAACCAAATTGTAGCGGCTGTGGGTACATTCGCAGCCATTTTTGCTATGTTTTTGATGGAAGCATTCGCGATGAGCATGCCTACATCTGCTTTTGCATCGTTGGTTTTTGTGGGGCTAATCATTGTTGGTGTTGTGGGAATATGGTTCAACAGCACCCGCAATATTATTTCCTCTGTAATAGTGGCGGTTATTGGTATTGCTGTTGCAGTGGGCCTTTACCTTTTTAATAATCTAATCTTCGACGGCATAATTGTACGGGCACTGCTTTGGTTTTCTATTTACTCACGCTTCGACAGCTTTGTCTTGGGTATCCTCAACCTGAGCGATATCGTGTACTATGTCGCTTTTATTGCACTGTTTATATATCTTTCTATTAATGTCATCGAAAAAAGGAGGTGGCGTTAGTTATGAATTTTACAAGACTGTTTAAAGACAAACGCTTCCGCTACGGTACGCTTTCTACGGTAATGATGATTTTTGCCGTGGTTATTTTTGTACTGGTTTCTATAGTTGCGGAAGAATTTAACGAAAGCTGGGACTTGACAGCAGAAGAAATATACACCCTAACCCCACAAACAGAACGCTTCCTGGAAAACCTAGAGATAGATGTAACCCTGTACTATATAGCCCGTACCGGTGCCGAAACTCACCTTATTACGCGGCTTTTTGCTGAATATGCTGCGGCTTCCCCACGTATAACAACAGAAATACGTGACCCCATGATCAACCCCACGTTCGTACACCAGTTTGCCACCGGTGCAGACGCTGGCATAATGGAAGGCAGCGTTGTTGTAAGAAGCGAGCAAGGTTTTAGGGTAATCTCCCCCATGGAGATGGAAACATGGACAAGACACCCGCAAACCTGGCAACCAATACGCGAAAGCATAGACGCAGAGCGCGCAATTACCCAAGCAATAAACTCTTTGACCATGGGTGACCCGCCTGTAGTCTACTATATTGTAGGCAGTGGTGAGCCGCCGCTTTCGGAAGCTTTTGTTGAGTTTATGGCAGCAGAAAACTTTGTAATACGCGAACACAACGCTCTGCTGCACGACATCCCCGAAACTGCAGACGCACTAATAATAACAATGCCTGAGCGCGATTGGGGCTCAGCCAAAGCCGACCGTATACTAGATTATCTAGACAACAACGAAGGCCGCGCTTTTATTGCCCTCAATGTCATGACAGATTATTTTCCTGAGTTGAGCCGTGTACTAAACTCATACGGTGTCGGACTTGGCGACTATGTAATAATAGAAGGCGATAACAGAAGGACACTTGGCGGTACCCCCACATGGATGCTGCCAATACCAGTACCACATGAGCAAATAACAGAGCCTTTGCACCTGGAAAACTTTGTACAATTTGTTCTCTCCCCAACTGGGCTAGAAATATTGCCAATGCGCAGGACCAGCACAGTAATTGAGCCGCTACTAATCACCTCCAGGGATGCTTATGGCCGCCGTATGGACACAGACGCAGAAACTATCCTGCGCGTGCCAGAAGACGAAGAAGGCCCATTTTTACTAGCAGCCGCAATTACAGACACAGTATTCTTGCAAACAACCCACACAACACGGCTTGTTGTAGTTTCTAGCTGGACCATCATGGACGACTTTGTTAACACAACTATAGGCGGCGGCAACTGGGCGTTTGTAGCTAGTAGCCTCAACTGGCTACGCGACCAGCCGCCTGGTATATGGGTACCAGTAAGAAGGCCACCTGGCGGCACACCAGTAATGTTATCAGATGCACAAGTGTTTGCCATGTCCGGTATTGCCATGGGCGTGATACCTGTTACCCTTTTTGGGATTGGTATATTTGTGTGGTTTAGGAGGCGGCATAGCTGATGAAGAAAAAAATTATTTCTTTGTTGGTGGCGGTAATACTGGTTGGCGGTATGGTAGGCGCACTGGCCTGGCAACGAAGCCGTGAACCAGAGCAAGTAGAAGAACCCCCCGTCACAACCACCGCAGTCCACCTTATACAGCGCACAGAAGACGAGCTTATGAACGTTGTATTCCTAAAAGATGGCGAAACCCACTATATGATGCCCTTCGAAAGCGAAACCGGCCAAAGAGAATGGCGCTGGTGGACAGAAGATGATGCATATGTACTAGATACCATGCATACCCGCAATAAGATACGCGGTGCATTTAGCCTATTCGCAAACCAGATAGTGCATGAAGATGTATACGAAGCTGAGATTAATCTTGCAGATTTTGGCCTGGACCCGCCACTACTGACAGTCACAGCCTCTTACACAGACATGACATCTACAGTCTTCCACCTAGGGAGCCCAACAATAGACATGAACGAGCAATTTCTTATGATAGAAGGAAGCTCAAGACTGTACACGATGCACCGCGCCAACGCAGAACGCTTACTGTTTACATTGGATGACTTAATAGACCGCAACGTGCCGGTATGGGATACAGAGTCTGCGGAATACGTGCTAATAGCCCAGCGTGGCCACGAGCCAATAGAGTTTGAAATGCAAGAGCATCACGATTTCGAAGGTTTATATTGGCAGATAATGGTCCAACCGTTTCCTGGACGTGAAGTTTATCCTATGTCTTTTGAACATCATGTATTTGAACAGTTTGCTAACTTTTGGCTCAATGACTTGGTAAGCTTGCACCCAGAAGACTTGGCACAGTATGGCTTGGATGACCCAAGCTTGGAGTTTATCTACCGTGCACCCCATGGGGAGGCCCACCTACTGTTTGGAGATATATTTTTTAGGGAAATAGCTGGTCATGAGCTTGCATTTATTTATGTAATGTTTGCAGATAGGCCACATGTGTTTGAAGCTTTGTATGAGCCGGCAAGTGCCTTGTTTGATGTTAATGTGCTAAGTTTTATAGAGAGGTTTATAGCTCTGGTTAACATCCAAGATGTACAGCGCTTGGAAGTACTAACCCCAACAACTGACTTTGATGTCTGGGTAAACCAGGTAGAAGATTCTACAGACATAGAGCCCACAATCAACGGTACTCTTGTAGATGATTCGGAGTTTAGGCTGCTGTATAGGCTGCTAATAGGTTTGGCTATAGATTTCGAAGTTGCACCTTTTACGCCACAAGATGAACCGCTTTATACTGTCAAGTTTATAATGTTTGAAGAAGACGATATAGAGCTTAGGTTATTCCACTACAACGACAGCTTCCTGGCTGTGTCTGTTGATGGTGAAGATGTATGGTTTGTTACTAACCGCCGCAACTTTGATATGTTTACTGCACGGCTTAGTGATATGATAGCTGATTAAAATTAATGAAAGTTGTTATATATCTGAACGGGCTGCGGATTAAGACGCATAGCAAGCTTTACAAGTGGTTTGCCACAGCAAGCTGGTAGGTAGTAGGATTGTATATAGCAGTCGTAGCATAGCAGAACCCCCGTACCCAATAATTTGGGTTGCGGGGGTTCTTATTTGTGTATAGTCAAAAAACTTATACTAATCTCAAGTAAAATGTAAATTTGCCAAACGAAAAATCACTAATACCTGATATTTTCTATTTGGGCAAATTCTCAGAATTTATTTGAGATTAGTATTATCACACAATAAAGAAACCGGCTGCTTTATGATAAAAGCAACCGGTTTCATTTACAACAATTTACTTGCTATATCTGTCATATGACAGAGGGCAGTACGTTTTATTTCTTATTTATCGTCGTCCAAAAAGTCTGTCAGGCGCTTCTCGCGGTCGTAGCGGGTTGACTTGGTGCGATATGACTCTGCTGCTACGGCCTGCTTCTTGGCTATGCTTACTATACCGAACGAGGCTAAACCTAGTGCCATTACCGAGCCAAATATCATAAGGCTTATTTGGATTGGGTTGGTTTGTGGGTTTTGACCCGGTGTTGGTGTTGGAGATGGTGAGCGTGTTGGTGTAGGTGATGGCGAACGTGTTGGCGTTGGAGATGGCGAGCGCGTTGGCGTTGGGCTTGGTGATGCTGAAGGACTTGGCGAAGGCGATGGCGTTGGTGATGCGGATGGAGTTGGTGTGGCGGGTAGTTGCCTGTTACCTACATGCAGCCCAGTATGCCCAGGCGGGTTGTTTACGAAGACGGGGTTACCACCGTGTGAAACAGGGACACCCATGATATGGGCATTAGCGTCTGTTGTAAACTGCCAGTGGCCAGTTGGGAGTACCCAACCACTTGGTACCGCAATCTCTCTTATACGATAGGTTGCGTTTGCGGTTAAGTCTCGTGGGAAGTTAACCCACCCGTTTGCATCATTGTTTACTGTGTCAACATGTGCCCACCCGGCACCTGCTTGCTGCTCTAGCACGAATGTTGCCGTGCCAGGCAGTGGTACTATCACACGGTTGGGTGTTTCGTATAGTCTATAGGTTGTTTTCCTAAATGTTAGACGATGCGCCAATATTGGTGGCGGAGTCGCCGTTGGGGTCGGGGTTGGTGTAGCGGTTGGGGTTGGCGTGGGAGTTGGTGTTGGGGTCGGAGTTGGTGTGGCGGTTGGGGTTGGCGTAGGAGTTGGAGAAGGTGTGGCGGTTGGGGTTGGAGTTGGGGTAGCGGTTGGAGTTGGTGTGGGGGTAGCGGTTGGGGTTGGCGTTGGGGAGGCTGAAGGGGTTGGTGTTGGATCGAGAGGGATGGGATCGATACCTACAAACAGGCCATTATTGTTTGGAGGATTTTCTACGAACATCCTGTTTCCGCCGCGTACACTAGGCATGCCTATCATACGACCATATTCATCTGTACTTATAATCCAATATCCGTTTTGTAGTACCCAACCACCGGGCAAACCAGCGTTGGTTACGCCTGTTATCCTTAAACGGTAGGTAGCATTGGGTGTAAAAGGTGTGGTGAAGCTAACTACACCGTTGTTGGTTACTATCCTCTCTATATGCGTCCAGCTTGTGCCGTCTTGTTGCTCCAGCTCGAATGTTACTGTGTCTGGAAACAGCTCAACAACAGGCGGGCTATCATATAACCGTTGATTTGTAACTCTAAATTGTAGACGATGTGGGTCTGGTGGTGGTGGGGTTGCGGTTGGCGTGGGGGTTGGCGTTTCTGTTGGGCCGGGGGTACCGGTTGGGGTTGGAGTAGGTGTCTCGGTAGGCTCTGGCGTTGCAGATGGCGTAGGGGTTGGCGACTCTGTTGGGCCGGGGGTTGCACTTGGAGTTGGTGTTGGGTCCGGCCTGTTGTATGCTTTAAAATGTGCATAGAACGTCATACTACCGTTAACAGTCAAGTTGTCGACTGCCCAGTTGTTTTCCCAGTTACCGTCTGTGCCGGTACCTACAAATGCAAGCAAGATATGACCGTTTACTCTATCGTCGTTTTGCACCCAGTATCCAAACTCATGCTCTGTAGCAGTTGCTGGATGGGGGTGCCTGGCAATACCATCGCTACCTACCTCTGGAGGGTTGCCCCATGGCAGCTGCGATGCATTGGTAAACACATATCCGGTAGGCCGGTAAATATAAACATCCCTGGGGTTGCCGGATACACTACCAACTTCACGTAGTGGGTCCGCGTCCTCATAGTCAGGCACAACCAGGTTATTGCGGAAGGCCGCACCAATATCGCTGGCATCGTCCTGATGGATACGGAAAGTAATCCTATGTAGGTTTCCGTCACCGGTACCAGTACCGGGTTCACCATTTCCTGGTTCGCCGTTTCCTGGCTCACCGTTTCCAGGTTCGCCATTTCCTGGTTCACCGTTTCCGTTGTCGTCACCATTGCCGCCGTTGTAGTAATCATCACCATTATAGTAATCATTACCGTTGTACGGGTCGGCAACGGTTTGCCTGGCGGGTGAAAGCAAACCAAGCACTGTTACAGTTGCAATTACCGCTACCAGTAAAAGCATCTTTAGCAGTACCTGCTGCGACTCGGTTATTTTTCTTAAAATCTTCATTCTTCTTTCTCTCCTCCCGTGAGGTAGCTTTGCGTTCTATTAAACCCTTGCCTGTTCTATTTTAACTGTCCAGGCATCTTTCGGCAATAACCAAAATCCTGTGGGTATTAATCCTGTATGGTTCGCATGAAAATAGTGTTATTAAATCAAGGCCCGGAACTATTTTTACGGAGTTTATATCGTCGGGATGTATAACAAAGTTGTGTTCGCTAACGCTGTATACAAGAGTTGGGTCTATTATATTTATGGGGCTTATCACCCTATATATCAAAGTCTCGTAGAAATTGGTAATGCGTATCTCATCGCCAATGCGTAAGTCATCTATGTTTCTAAACATCCTGGCACGGCTTAGGCCCCTGTGGGCTGTGATTACGGCGTTGGTGTTTATCCCGCCCACCGGCAAAGATGACTGGGTGAGATGTGCTGCACCGCGTAGCATATGGCCGTGGCTGCTGCCCGCGAATATGGGCAAGCTTACATTAATACTTTCTATTGTGATGTAACCCAGCATCTCGTCCGAAAATCCTGCGTTTTCTACTACGCTAAAGTCTACTTCTTCTGTGGATTCTAGGCTTACTAGGCCGGCTTGGTTGTCTTCGTATAGCTCGTGATTGTAGTCTACCATTTCTGTGTATAGCCAGTGCATTGGGTCATCTGTTATTGGGTCAAAATTGAAGATGAAGTTAAGGTCAAAGTCTTCGTAGTTTATACCGGCCATAGCTATTTGAGTTATGTTGTAGTTGCCGATATACAAACCTCCGCTTTCGCTTAACACAAGGTTCGCGACAGATGCGCTGCCGTGTGTGCTTATGTTGAGGCTGCCGTTGTGGCTTACAGACAAGTTACCTATGGTTATTACACCATTGTCGGCTACGGGCATACCCCCTAGTGTCAAATACCCGTTGTAGTCTAAAGCGGGGGTGGCGCTTGCGCCGAATGCTATGTCTTCTGCGTGGTCTAGAAATATGTGGCCGCTTTCGGCTACATACACATTGCCGTTGGTGGCTATGGGCAGGTCAGCTACTGCTTCCCACAATGCCTCACTTTGGGCCTCCCAACGTTGCACTATAAATTCGGCAGACTCTGGTAGGCTTTCGCGCCAATCATCTATTATAGATTGTGCATATCTGGTGTGGAGCTGTTGCTGAACTCTTGGGTAAAATAATACGGTTGCCCCACCCACAAATATTAATAGTGCC
>Ga0123355_10001316_pt1 | contig 34640 bp, 21 predicted proteins | sample TergutEmb28metaG_3_FD_89872 | JGI IMG/M metagenome (GOLD analysis project Ga0123355, IMG submission 89872) | Embiratermes neotenicus P1 segment gut microbial communities from Petit-Saut dam, French Guiana - Emb289 P1 | ecosystem: Host-associated > Arthropoda: Insects > Digestive system > Gut ...
CCCCCCCCCCTCGAAAATCTTGTCGGTTATGAGATAAAGTGGCAAAACACTTGTAGAGCGGGGCAGGCCACAGATGACAATGTGGCGCATGCGCATTGCATGCTGGATGTCTAAGGCTATAAATACACACACACACACACACAGGTTGTGTAATACCTATTGCTTTTCCACTGCAACAATGGTTGCACGAACGCGCCACAGTGTTACGTTATACATAACCTGCCTGTCTTGTTCTGTTGCCTGACGCGACATCTCATCAAAGAAGAACGGGGAAACTCAGATACACGCCTGCGAAGGCCTAAACTCTCGCATGAACCTGGCTGTCTTATTCCACACCGAAGGTTGTAAATGTCCTTACAAAATCTGTTTAAACTTATTTTAACCCTCAAAAGCTTGGTATGCTTCTAAATGGTACTTAAAAATGTAATTCCATTCCAACCCCACAGAAAGTATAATGGATTTCCATTACAGAAACGCGTTAGTTAACGGTGTTTAGGGGATTGTATGCCGTTATTCTGAGAACCGTGCGAAACACAGAAATGTGCTGGACAAAATCTGTAACTTGTAATTCTTTAGAGCAGGTGGTACGTATATTAACTGCTTGGGTCACTGTTGTACGCTGTAGTTAAGGTCTATAAACTGCTTTGCTACAGCAGCAACTTTTTATCCTGTTGCCTTCTTTGTAAACAATTGTGCACAGTGATCAACATGTACTTCAGTATTCTGTGAAGAATATAGTGTATTTTCGGTTTGTGCCTTATGTATATATCTCCTACTGGTAGTGTAAAGTTAAAGCATTACCTATACAGGCCTGGACAGGGCTCCAGGAGGTTGAGGATCCCAGAATTTTTATACAGTTGGCACATGAAAGTGGTAAGCCCTACACATCGGCCGCGTGCCAGGAACAGAACTGTATCGAATGGCGATGTAAAAAAAAAAGGTAAAGCAGTCCCATTACAGGCCTGGAGTGGCCCAGAGGGTTCCAGGAAGTTAAGGTTCCCATATTTCGTGGTAACGGCACAGGATGGTGGTAGGTTGTCAGCCTTACAAACCGGCCGCCTTTACCCCCAGGAAATGCTCCTGGTACTCATTTCTGTTAGAGGCTGAGTCGAACCCAGGGCCATAGTGCGATCGGAAGGATTATGTCAATGAAAGATTCCAATGACACTATCTGGAATCGAACCAGCGACATTCCGATTTGCAGAACAGCACCTTAACCACTGTGCTACTGCGGTCCCCGCCGAATGCCACTGTGCATTTCAATAATCTTACAACGTTATTATCAGTATAGGGCCTGTATTTATGCAATGCTACATGTTGGTGTAGAGTCGTAGAGCTCAGCTGAAACCTGATGGCACACGGTGACGCACGGTAGGGGAAGTGAAGGGGAAACATGCGAGTGGAGTGGGTAGCCAGTAGTCTTGCAATCTACCTCAGAACATGGTGTATCCAGCATTACTACCATTACTACTGCTGATGCGGACACCTCGGCTGCCTGTAGTAGACTGAACTGAACCCCCCCTCCCCGCCAATTTAAATGGACTCGTCCGTTTCGCTGAAAGACCAAATCATGTTTCTGCGCGTGTGCCATCACTTGTCAAACATGGTGTACGAACATCATGCGTCCGAACATAGTTACTGCCTTGTGATAGCGTTCTGAAATTATGTTCGAGTTGAAACTGTGCCTGTGTTTAAAGACGAAAATTACTGAAACCCAGAGAATAAACTTACTTAAAGATTAATTAAAGTTAAATTGTGTTATTGTTATTATTATTATTATTATTATTATTGTGGTGGTGGTGTGTTTGATGTGCGGGCGAGGCTGTTAAGTTGCATTACAATAACTAACCATTGTATTCCAGGAATCGTGCTTCGCCACGTAATAAAGTTTGTTAGTCAGGCGAGGGTGTGAATAACCGTGCTTCTATCCACAGTAACATAAAATGTGCTCTCAAGAAACTGTATTTCAGTTATGTTGCTTGAGGAATTATAGGCCTAATACACGTATGCCAATGGTACGCAGTACGTTGGTACACAGGAAACTCCATTTGTGTTGTGGAGTTCCTTAGTTTAGATCTTTACTGTGTCCCACCTATCTCGACTGACGTTGTGGTTGATCCTACTCCCTCCAGACTACTTACGTGACAGTCTTCCCTGGCTTGTGTTCACATGTGCTGGTCCCTGTGTGGAATTGTTTAATCACTCTAGCTCAGAATATAGTTTGCTTGTCTTTACTTAATCACAGCTTATGATCACACTCCAATCTCATTTCACGCTGTATAGACCAAATCTGGTAGTCTGAGCCAGCGCCATTATATTCGAAGCATCCTATTCTGGAGCAAAAGGAAATACGAACTCCCTTACAACGAATCTGCCCATACAGAGCGTGTCTGTTTTCGGCCTCGGCCAGTCGTAGGTTACAAAATCATACCCTTTTCCTTTCACGAGGTACAGGTAGCGCTCAAGGCAGTCGGGACGTGTATCCGTTTTCGTTCACGGCTGTTCTTCATGTTTGCATCCCCGCCAATAAAAACGACAACACGGGATGTCCAGGTATGCGGCTGCAAAATAGTACTTGGTCAGCTTGAATGAAGTAACTTTGTTTTCACCCCTATCCACAAACATGTTTAGCCAATCAGGTTCGATTATTGTGTTTCTAACTCTCCACTCATAGTTCGTAGCTGTCATTCTTATTTCTCTGAGAGCAGTATGCAGATACGTCAGAGGATCAGCTGACCCTTAACCTGTTCATGCACCGTGTCGTCAGTGTTCTGACCTCACCACTTCATGTCCCGGTCTGGGCGCCATCGAGGTCACCGCTGTCACGTGGGCCTAATTTTTAACTAAATGGATAATTTGTCAGTATGATGGGAAGGGTGGGTCTTCACTCAGAGAATAGAACGTGATATTTCAGGACGCACGGCATGATCATTCAGTCTGTAGATGGTGAGGGGTGTACATTTATTATTATTATTATTATTATTATTCAGGAAGTTGTATTATTTAACACACTGAGACAACTATACACGTATAGTACACGATACAGCAGCAGTCTGCAGCTGACAACGAACGCCTGCGTCTCTGCACTCACACTTGTCGAAATACTTTTACCTTCCGCATCGCGACATCAGCTTATTTATAAGGATGTTAAAAGAATATCAAAATATGATTTACATTAAGTTAAGAAGTGTTAATTTGCCTGCTGCAGTCACCAAGTCTCCAATGAAAGAAGTCCCATTGCAGTTTATTTAATTAGAAAATATGAAATAGGTAAAATTTCTAGGTTGGAATTTGTTTCCAAAGTTAGTTACAGATACAAGAAAGAATGATATGTGATACAGGTATGGACAAATTGTGGTAAAACAAATACTTCAGAAACTCACTAACCGACGGCTACATTGCTTGATAAACAAGACAGGCAATTACGTACGTATAACGTAACATTGAGATGTGTTCTTGCAACCATTGCGGCAGTGGAAAGCAATAAGTATTATATATTCTGAGTGTGTGTCTGTAGCCTTAGTTACCTAGTATGCAATGCACATGCGTCGTATGTCATAGGTGGCCTGTCCGGCTCTCCAATATTTCCCCCCGTTATCTCAAAAACGAAACGATTTCCGAAAAAAAAAAAAAAAAAAAGTTATTGAACATAAATAGTGTGTTTTGATTTTCTCTACAAATTTTATCTACAACAGTTCTCATTCTAAGATGGACTGAGCGAGATATGATCATAAATGTATATTGGTCTTCATGTAAAGTACCCTTTATTCTTGTCAGATTTTTCTCGACAGATTTTCGAAAAATACTCAAATGTCAAATTTCGTGAAAATCTATTCAATGGGAGCCGAGTTTTTCCATGCGGACGAACGGACGGACAGACATGACGAAGATAATAGTCGCTTTTCACAATTTTGCGAACGCGCCTAAAAGCTGTTATATTATTTTAGAGCTTGTAATTATCTTAAGAATGTCATTACACTAAGGCTACACTGCTTGATAAGAAATGTTATATTGGTTTAGTGCATTGTTCAAAGGATTTCTCATTACATTTAGTCAACTTTATTTCAAACAATCTTCTGCTACCCGAAGAAAATGTCTTATGCAACTGCATTATGCTCATTCACTAGTTACGAGCGGTGGACCAATACCTGCTGCTGGTCGTGGACGAAAACGGATATGCCCACCCATTCTTTTCTCTTCATCTGAGCTCTGAAATGTGAGGTGGTTGCCCACTCGTGTCGTTTTCAGAGCAGGTGGTCAGTGCGAGTGAGAAATGGAAATGTTCACATGCAGTGCTTTTGTACGACATACAGCTGTGCTTGAAGAAATGTCGACGGTGTCATAAGGAGTCCCTCGTCGGTCTACAAGATGGAGGCGTGAAAGGCGATCAGTATCGCATTATGTTCTTCTGGTTTTTGGCACGGTGTTATGGTCTAATTAGGGGGGTACCAGAATTTCAGAGGAATATCCTGCCTCCACATTATATGATAGGACCGCTTTATGATAACATTCCTTCAAACCGCATGCCTAACAGGAAAATGGCTACTGGATTGTCGTACTATGCTTTATGACGCCGTGTAGGTTTGTTATGTGATAGGAACTCATGAGTGTAATTTGCTATCTTCATCTTTGGTCCTGTAATATGGAAGCAACGGCTTTATCTGAAACCGTGACAGCTAGCCTGCTTATAAGACTACATTGCATTGTAACACAGGGGACAAGGATCTAAATTTTTCAACTGCGTGAATTATCCATACGTTATACACATGTAAAGTTGTACATAAATAATATTCACATATGTGCATCGAAAGAAATGCCTATAAGATTCTTAATTATTAATACGCACTAAACCCATGGAAATGGTAACAGTGTTAGGCTTAGATTTTTGTTAGTATATTAGTATCGTTGATTTTGGTGCAAATTCTTTTACAATTCAAGATTTTTTGGCGGAAATCCGAAATTGTTACTTAATACACGCCTTCTTATGCGTTTTGTGACGTTATATAATTGATACAGTAAATTTAACGATAAATGCATAGGGTAGCTGCATTTCCGTATCAGTCTGCGCAATTGGTAGTAAAGAGTTATAATGCCAAATAACTAGGGCTTATACGAGTGCATGGTAAATATAAACACGTCCGAAATATACTACGCCAATCTCCCGCACACAGAAATCGCATGTATCCGAAGTTTTATGTGTAGTTTGGATCTGATTGACAGCATGCCGTTTGGGTGGGGTTTGTTTTTTCGGATAATGGATGCGTGTTTCTTGACTTGTCTTGTCTTTGACCAACGTTAATTGTCGCGGGCACGTACATAAAAGAGAGAGAGAGAGAGAGAGAGAGAGAGAGAGAGAGAGAGAGGAATCGCTCTGTGTAGTGTTTTTTTCTCATTCCGAGAAGTAAAGTCTGACACTTGAGAAAGTTGATTGCAGTGGCCCTTATCAGAAACCCTGTAGACTCCAAAGCATTAGTAATGATATGTTCGTTGACTTTTGTTTAACGTGTCTTCTGTTTTTACTGCCAAGCGTTCGTGCAATTAATTCTTGGTAGAAGCGAATCAGAAAGCTTCCTGCAGTACTGTGTATACCATCTGTTAAATGACAGCAGTACAAAGAACCACGTTTTTTGGAATCACTGAACTAAAGTAGTGTATTGAATAGTGACGGAGGAATGTAGTGGACAGGTGACCACCCTATTTTAGATGATTCTTCTATTTCGCTACCTCTTCTAAAGCAACGAAGAGGAAAGTATCTTGTTTGTGTGGAGTTAGAAAGATGATAGGAATGAAAGCGCTGATGTAATTGTATTGTGTCTGTCGGTAATTCGGCGTGGTCCCGTCCCAACCACACCATGCAGTGCAGATATAATGGAACATCACATGATAGGGTACCCATTTTGAAAGGAAAGGGCTTTTACCGCCTTACTGCAATAGCCTGCATCTTGTACTGGACCACACACAGGTATTCATTCCTGTAGCTCTGCTCATCTCCCCCCTTCCTTCTTCAGTCCTTTAACTGGAGTATCTAATGTTCCCTGGCTTGATAATTGAGGTCTCATTGCTTTTGAGAATATCACGGAGCGGTGGACAGTGCGTCATTGTTGGTCAAGTCGTGATTATGTTTTCGTTTATACATGGAGATGTGAGTCGAAAACAGGTTGCCTTGTAGCTTCTGTAGTCATCAGTTGTGGCCTGTGAAGCAGTGAGCATCAGAGGTTGTTTCGTATTAAATTTAGATCGACGACATGAATAGAAGCCGTGGGACGGAAAGCACGTGTGGGTAGGTTGGCTTGGTCACCCTAAAACGTCGTCCTGGAATTTAGTCCGAGGGTTCCAGCGGAACGTTTGTATGATAACGTAAAAGCTGCCGGATACAGAGCAGAAATCGTGGTTTCTGTTGCTGGTTGTCACCGGACCGTTCAGAGTCCCGGACTGTTAGATGTAATATGATAGAAGAGTTGCTGATGCCAATTTGCGTAATGAGATTTATTGTTGCGGCAGTATTTCTCTTCCCCTATTAACACGGCAAAAAAAAAAAAAATTCGGGCTACAGAACAGGCAGTTATGTTCTCAAACCAGCTGAGGAACCATTAACTATTCGAGAAGGACTGTATTCCATTTAGCTAGCTGAATGACAGTATTTACGGACCTGAGATCTGAGCTGGAATATTGATGAAATTTGTTTCTTTCTTCATCTGCCCCCTTTATACCTACTCATACCAGTTGCTTAGGGTTGTTGTTAAATATGATCACACTCAGACACACACATGCGCACTCGACCCCTCTGGACGAGGGATCAGACCGGCCCTGACAACACACGACACCTACAAGAGACATACATCCATGTTCCAGGCGGGATTCAAACCCCGCAATTCCAGCAAGCGAACGGCCTTAGACCGCGCGGCCACCAGGATAGGCTGTTGGTGGAGTTACAGTGAAGAAAATGAATAGGCGAATATTTGCAGACAAAACACACACTTCCGGTTCTTAATAATTAAAAAACTGAAGTTAATATTGAACACGAAGATTTGCCACAGTGCAGCATAGCTGGAGTTTAACTTTTTTACAGCCACAAGGCTCATGTGATTGTCTTGTTAGAAAATTTATATTGAACGTAACGAGTATCGTTAACTGTTGGCAAACCATTATATCGACATATTTATGTCTGTCGAAGAAAATACAGCTTCTGTCCGGAGATGTGTACAAGATTTGTCACAAACCAATGTCGTTACTAATGCTGCTGTGAAATGTATTGTTACATTACGATAAAGGTTAAGAGCTAAATATGAGGGCATCTTACCGCCTCCTACGTACGTGGTATAGGCTATATAAAATCCCTTCATATAAACTTTTTGTTTTTGTATTTCTTATTTGGTTTGTAGGCTACTTTGATCGTTTTTGTAGTACATAAAACTACACCCATCCTCATTTCGATGCTGGACGGTTATTTAATTCGTGGAGCCACCACTACGTGACGTTTCGGAGGTGAATACCAGTGACTGCCTTGAGCAATTTCGGTACCTTTTGTGGTTGTTGGGGTTTGTATTAAGTAAGCAGTTGTGTTGTTTGAGGGCTGTTCTCTTCATTATCATTATTGTTCTAGCTTCAGCACTGGACGCCGCAATCGAATTCCGAGGCTCAGGAATTTTAGTACTGGTCCTTTGTCCACTTTTTTTTTTCTTCAACCGTCGGTGTCTTGTTTGAGCTTATGTAAGTCGTATGTCAGTTTTGTTATTCTGCCATGTTGCATCCGTCTTAGTTCGAGTTTAATTTGTGTTTCTTTACCTTTCTTGTCGTTCTGTTCTCAGTTCTGCAAAGTCCATTTTCTTTTGGTATTCTGGCTCTTCAGCTACTCAAAGCAATGATCTGTGGCACCTCTTATTTGCAGCTTCTGTTTTTTATGAGTATTTTTTCTCTTTCCCTTGTTCCCATAGTTTCACTTTCAAAACATAAACTTGCCCTCTGTGTTATTCACTGTAGTCAACTTAGAACGCTTTTCCTAGTATGAGATTTTTTGAAAACTCCTTATTTCTCTAGATATTCTGTTATATTTTTGGAGTATTTCAGTTATATACAGCTTATTTAAATAAGCCCTGTTAGTAACTGGCATTGTACTCTCACAATTGCAATTTCCGGTACTGAAATTGATTTCGCATTGAAATGCCTAGTGAAATACAAGTATTGTAATTCTGAACACGATTAATGTCTTGAAGCGGAATAATTATTGTGAAGCTGAATTCATGTAAGAATTTTAGCGTCTTTTATGGTGCACGAAGGCTCATTGCCATTTTTACAGTATTTTAAGAAATGAAAGTATTGAGTCGGAAGTAGAAGATATTCCCAAAGTCGTTTTGCCTACAAGAAAATTGTGATACCGTTTTGTTACGGAACGGTAATCGTGTGAAAAGCACTTTAAATCTGTTTTATCGTGTTTCTATGTGCGTTCCTTTCGTTTTCTTGCATTTCGGTAATGTGGCTGTTGATTTCATTGTTGCAAGTGCGTAATAATGTGTTATAATGTGTTATAATTATGAATCATAAAGTTGGAACAACGCTACCGTTATGAATCCCGTAGCTGGTCAGTATCTGAGAGGTATCGAACAAAACGTTATGCATTTCGAAAAGCCGTGGCCTTGCAGTACTCTTCAATAACTTCTTTAGACATGTTTTTTTTTTTTTTCCGGTAGCGCGACTTTGGCAACACTGTATAATTTGATTCGTTAAGAATGCTCTTAATTATAAAATTATTTTAGAACAGATTGTAGAAATGAGTATTTGTCCATTTTAACTTTTCAACCATTTCTGTCTTGCGCCTTTTAAGCCCACCACAACGCTGTACTTTTCTTAATTCCCTGCAGTCAGTATAGGAACATGGCGGTCGCTCGAAGTTATCGAGGTGAAAGAAAAACTGGCGCAACTAAATTTAGGACCCTGAAATGATTAAGTCTCATAACTTTTGGAAAAAGAAGTATAAGTCTGCTGTTGGGTTAATACTTTTATGGAACATAAAATAACAAATTTCCAGCTGAGATAAGAATTCTTTAACCTCCAGTTCCATTTCGACAGTCAATTGACCGTAGGAGTTTCGCATGTGTCATTTTAGATCGAACATGATTATACATACGCGCTGCTTATGACGTGTTGGTCAGCAGTTACAAAACTGGCGACGTGGCGGATCTTGACTGGGTGAATAATGATACGCTGAAACAGAAATATTTACATGGCCATGATCATTACCGACTTTTCAGTACTGACGGACTATATTCATTAGTGTCCATCATCGTGGCTGTTGGTCTAAGGCCTGTCCTGTTGTAAACCGCTCGAACTCTGATATCGTCAGTTCGAATTCCACTTACCGCATGATTGTATTTACTTGTTTTTTTTTTTCTGTTTGTCTTGTCCTTTGATGGGTCGATCGTCCATCCCAGGTGTCCAATAATATGCCAAAACGTTTTTCATAGTTCTGTAATAAACGTAATCCATGAAACCACATAAAAAATAATATTTTATGATCCTGCTTTGATTCCCTTATAAAAAAAAGATAGGCGTGTGGTAAAGCCATGCCCGAGAACCGTCCTATGCTTCCGTATGCGTCTGTTCCCTCTAACCCTATTTTGATCCATTATCGAATGTCAGTGGATCTTATGCATTATGGTGCCAAAAGCACGCTACCTTCATACGTCTGAAATTACCCTCCAGATTGGCTCAAGATGGACCATATCTGACATGTCCGGGAAGTCTCCTGTTTGAACCTCATTCCTGCACCGGCTGCCCTCAGGTTTTCATGGTTTTCCTCAGTCCACGCGCGCCGGGATACTATCTTGAATTAGAACACTGATTCTCCTCATTGACTTTACGATTAGTCGTCATCGCTGTATTATCTGGGTTAAATGCCAGCGTCGTAAATATGGACATCGCAATTTTTTTCTAATCATCAGTAAGACCAACTGAAGGTCATGTGACTTCACGGTGTGGAAGCTGCCATTAGGCAGCTCTGCTTGAAGCCAGGGCTCTGAAATTTTGTGTGGAAAGACGTGGAAGAATATGGGTCTTCCGTTAAGGTAGTTTTTGTAGGCGATAAATAAGGAGTTCTGGCATCACTCGCGAAAACTACTTACGTTGGTGTAGATTTTTAGTCCTGCAGATATATTATCGTCTTTCATTTCACGTTGTGAGGTAGGTTTTACTTATACCGGCGATTTTGGTGTGCCACTTGCAACCCGCGAACCATCCTACGTTGACGGATGTGGCCCTTTGCCATGAAAAGGTTTGACACACTTGTCTTAAGCAAGGATTCGACATGTGTTAAATTTCTAAACTTATAGCTTAGCCTGCCTTTTGCCTTATGTGTAGTTATTGTAGAGCAAGCTTTGTGTCACATTACTGTAAAAACAATTAAAAGTAATCATGACATATTTATTGCCAATAAATATTGTTACCTACACAAATGCGCTACATGTTTCGGTCCCAACAAAGTCCATTCTGAGGCGAAACAACACAATAATGGGTATAAAGGAAGGTAATAGTAAGCACGAAAGAGATCTCTCTTATATTACACACACACACACACACACATATATATGTGTCGGCCGTGTAGCTCAGTCGGTATAGCGACTGACTACGGCCTGGACGGTCCGGGATCGAATCTCGGTGGAGACGAGATTTCCCGCCCGTCCAGACCGGCCCTGGGGCCCACCCAGCCTCCTGTAGAATGGGTACCGGGTCTTTCCCGGGGGTAAAGTGCGGCCGGTGCGTGCTGCTGACCACTCACCCCCTTCTAGTGCCGCGGTCATGGTAGAGTAGAGCTATACCTCTACGCACCCTCTGGGCCACACCGGGCCTGTAACGGAATAACTTTATCTTTATAGATATATCTATACGCATTCATACAAACACACACACACACACACACACATATATATATATATTTATATATATACGTATATAGGTATCATTTACTTTAATGTGACGAACTTGTGTAGGTAATAATATTTACGTACTTACAACAAATGTGTTGTGATTGATTTTATTTTGTGTTTAATTGGTCAACTGACACTTTTTAAAGATTGCCGCAACAAAATTGCACATTCCCCAAAATATTTAACCATATGTTATTTCAAGACTCAGACCTACGTGACGTGAATGTCACTCTTACCTCACGATTTCGCACTTCGGTTTTTTAATTTATGGACCGTAGCTTTGTGCGGTGTTGAAACTTGGGCACTTCGGAAAATAGATGACAAATAACTTGAGAGTTTTGTAATTTGGTGCTTGAGAAAGACAGAAAAGATGATTTGGACCGATCGTGTTAAATAGGGAAGTATTACAAGGAGTCAAGGAATATCGTGCTTACACTAACATGAAGTGTATGTCTGGATTGGTCTTGTTTTGCGTAGGAACCGCCTTGTAAAGCCCGTTATTAAAAGACACATAGAACGGACAGTGAGAAGAGGAAGAAGACGTAAGCAGCTATTGGATAACCTTAAGGAAAAGAGAATGTACTAGAATAAGACGGCGAAAAGTAATACTGCAGTTTAAGACTACACTTGTATTATATTCTGAATGGTTATTCTTGTTAGTATTAGTGTTATTGTTAACTGTTTAAATTTGCGACCACCCTGGTGGATGAGCTGTTCACTTCTCTCACGCCACTGGTCAAGGTCACAACTGCGCTTAGTCATGCGCTAACGGCCTCGCAAAACCAGGAGAAACCACTTGCCATGACAACTCACAACCTCACAAAACTTCAGTATTGTTTACATGTCAACAGTCACAAACATGGCGACGGTATGAAACGTTGGAATGCTATCTGATACACTTACTGTAGTCGCAGTCTATAGTATTGGACGTTATGCACACAAAGACGCCGCCTGATGGCGTAATTATTGTATGGTAGTCCGCGCTTTTCGTATTGTGTGAATTGAAAGATGGCAGGAAAGTGTTCGACATTTGTTGTTATTGTTACAACTTATTGTCATAATCTGTTAGGCAGTTGAATGTAATAATCAAGTAGCTCTCACCAATAACCCCCAGTGTCCTTAATCCCTTTGTCAGTCGCTATCATTTGATACGGAAATACACAATTCATAGATTTTTAAGTTCCGTTGAAAAATTTCCTCGTGTCTCAAATAGTGCATGTTACCATCGGGGATTTTAGAGGAAATAGTGCACATTTTTTAAAATTTTCTATTAACCTAAATTGGCGTTTTTACAATCCAGATCGTAATTTGTTCATTAATGTTTTAGGTTTCAAAATAATGTAAAGGAAATATAGACCCTAACTGAAAATATTGTGTTCGTATTGAACATGTTTGTGTCCTTGCAGTTTCAAATGAAGAGTGTTTACTGTTTTGTACGATGTCTGTAGTTTTATCTTCGAGAATTGAGAATGGGGAAGTATTCGTAATATTTCTGCTTCACATTCGTCGAATTTGCTAACTCAATTCACGCGCTAAATGACTTGCGTTTCTAAATGTGTATTTTGATGAATAGCCGATACACTCCTAACGAGGAAGCATCAATTCAACGTTTGACGGGGCTGCCATTTATGTAACGAGACGTCATACATGCGGTTTACATTAGAATGATGGATGTTAGAAAAGAATTCTCATCCGAGTTATAGAATACTCGTACCTCTGTAGAACAGGAAGGGGTGGGGTGGAGGGTTGGGAGTAACTACTACGAAACTGTGTAGTCACGTTTGATCAATATAAATACAATATAAGGCTTTCTGAATACCCCACGTGTTTAAATATATTCTTACTAGCTTCCAGCTGAGCTATCCTTTGTTAGTGATTTTTATTCGCTTATTGCTGTCGCATGAACAGACTGTGTAGATTAACTGGTAATATAAGAGTACTTCAAGGTGTTGAGCCGCCATATTAGGAGGTTGAACTGGGATGTGATGGCTAGTGCAGATCATCTCCGTTCTGTAAGCACGGACGTGACATCTGTGGTGTGTTAATGTGAGCGACAGCCGTGTCTTAGGTTCCAGAGAGATCCAACAGCACAACGGTAGCCTGCCTGCACTGCACTTCCTTCTCTTGCCTATTTTATACTATGGCATTCAATTGGAGGACGAGAGTTCCTTCCCATCGGCGAGTAATCGTCGCTCAGGAGCTTCACTCCAGGGTCTTTGAACTCTCAACGGATTGTGGCAGTAAAGAATCATTGTTAAAGAATGAAAGAAGGGGAAAAAACTGAATAAATGACTTACAGCGAAGTAATTCGTCGGTAGAGAATTGGGATTGAGGGAGTTGGACTGGCGTATGTGTTTCACTCCTTCTTCGAATTCGGTTAGTTGCGATTCTAAAAGTGTCAAAATCATTTACAGGTATACGGAATGTCTTGGTTTAAACTTCCTAGGTTTGATAATGTTAGGAGGGGGTTAAAATCCATACATTTGGACCACTGCTAATTTAATTGTCATTTTAAGTTCAAATTGATATTAAAATTTCAGATTTGTGCATCCCGTTTTGTTGGAATATAAATATGAAATAAACAGTTAGACCATCAAAACTGAACTTTCTGAAATACTGATTTAGTCAGCAACGTGATTAAACCCCATGGGGTCATCGTCAGGCTGCTGTCTGAAACATATTAAGGAATTTTGACGTTTTGCTGACCGTGCATCTCAGTATACTTATCTCAGTAATTAACCAACTTGATGCACAAAATTTTTGTTTCACAATAAGTTTATTTCATGCATCTACATGTTTCGAGCACATGTGCTCATCATCAGGAGGTCAAAATTGCATTACACAGCCTCTGGTATTATCACACCTATAGGCGTGATGATACCAGTTGGTTAATTACTGAGATAAAATATTAAGAAAGTACACACATTGTCTTATGCAAGAGATATCTCGCTTCTTACATGTTCTTTTATGTTACAATCCACTTCTGTACATTCAGTTCGGGATAAAATTTGTGGCATTAACTGTTGAAATTAAAATTAAAATTTAAAAATCTAGGTGTTTTGGTGGTCTCTCTGTTTAATTATTATTTGTTGCTATTAAAATTTTTAGAAGGTGTGTATTGTCAGACATTGATTAGATTTCAAAACATTCATCCAGTTAATTCAAACAGGAGGTCAGTCGCGAACATCCGTGTTTATTCTCTTCAGAGAAACAAAGAACAAGTTCCTTAGCGATGTAAGGAAACACTCATTATGGCAGTTTATGAAAGGCTGCAGTTTGAACGCCTAGAACGAAGGGAAAATATGAGGTCAAGTTATGTACGTGTGTCCTATATGGCAGGGCATTATTAGAGCGAGTGTTAAAGGAGCAGGGTGTTGGGATTTGGACTGCATTAACTGGGGGACTACTTAACTTTCAAATTTCCCTCGTCTTGTGTTCGAAAAACACAGAAATAAACTAAGAGTCTCGGTAAATGCACGCGCTTCTTTCCTCGGTTCAAAAGACAGGGAGACACGTAGTCAGCTGAACTCGTTAAACTGAGCTTTTCGCAATTTCTGTGACAGCTGCTTAGATTCTAAATGAGATGTACCTTCGTTAGAACCCCACAGAATTAAATTCGTTTGTCTCAGGGTAGGTTTTGTTTTGAACGCTGCCTCAGGGCTGGTAATTTTCGTGGTATATTGCATCCCGTCGTGCGTCTTAAAACGAATCAAAAATACTTTTCACCCCGTCAAACACACCTTTATTAGTAAACATTCCTTCCTGCCTACAACTCTAGTTACATGTAGCGGCTTTGTAGTAAAGTCATCTTGAGGTTAACTGCTGTAACAATGTAAAAACATAAAAGAAACCTCACAGTATATATTAAATAAACGTGGTAAGGAGATCTGACACCTTACAAAGTGATTTTCTTTATAATTATCATGTGATTTTTTATTGTTATTTGTGTTTCATTAGTTTTGAAAGTTTTTTGAAATCTACACAGTTTTAAACAATGCGATTAAAAACAGCAATAACGAAATGATATGGGTAAGTAATATAAACAAAGATCTCACTACCACTTTGCTTTATTATATGAAGTTTATTTTATATCCTTATATCTGTGTAGTGCTTAGCCTGGGAATGGATCTACTAAACAAAAGCTGCAGCTTGTAAGTAGAGTTGGAAGCAAGAAGGTTGTTTCGAATGGTGTTGCATTTGACGGAGTGACAAGTGTTTACGAATGGTGTTGCATTTGACGGAGTCAAAAGTGTGTCTGATTCCAGCTAGTAATTTCTTGACCTTCCTACCCATTGCCAGCTGTTAGCATTTTTTTTTTCTATCAAGACGATTTTCATAATTTTCTTCTGTATTCTTCGTGTTCCTGATTTATTGAATGCGTATTTAACCGTCTGCATGGAGCGAAGTCTTTATTGGGGTATGAAAATTGCACAACTTGTCAGTAAGTTCACCGCATTTCGTAGAGCACAGAATGGCATTAACATTTTCACAAGAACTGCCACTGACCCCTGATCTGAAACACGTTAGTCTAGTCCACAACTGTTTCATTCAGTTATTAACACTGCTTTAATTTCTATTAGTGCTACAACACCACCAAGACGAAAAGATCACGGTACGGTATGCTTGCTAATAGAGTGTCGATTAATACGACTGTTCTTTACTCAGACTTCTTTTGTGGAACAAGCTAGCTAAATTAGGAATTCAACAAGTATTTGTAAACAAAGCCACATTTTGACCATTCACGGATGAGTAATCTTCCAGAACGCATTTCAACACTCCGTGTTCTCTAAATTGAAGTACACCATTTCCGCCCCTTACTCGCCCGTTCTCAAACATATTTTATTTGTTCTTCAGTGTTGCAAGAAACTTCATTTGTGTGTCTTGCAGAATACTTAGCTTGGCCTAACCAGTTCACTTGTAGCTCTTCGGAGTGGCACTTCTCTTGTTTGCTTTCCAGTATTTCTTATGGGTAAGTGTCTCCTCGTGCTTTGCCATTAATATGTCTGACATATACCTGACTAAACTAACACCATGGAACATATTTCTCCATTAGAACGTAATAGCCCTTCAGCTACAAATTAAATTTCACGCTATTTAACTGGATGGTTCATTACAAAAGCAAACTTGTTGTCTCTGCGAATCAAGTCCTTAACCATGCTCTTATTTGTCTGTGACCAATTTCAAAATTATCCTTCCATCTATACCTAGCTCTACCAAGTTGAACTCTTCCCTGCACATTGTAGATCTGCACCTACGCAGATCATGCTCCTTACATACTTGATTTTAATCGCCCTGTTACTGTTTAGTGAAGTAGGAGGTTATGAAAATCCGCATTGTGTAAGTTTCTCTAGCTATGTGTTCCTTGTCACGTGGTTGTGTTCTTCGAGCCTTCTCTCCACCCCCTCCGTCTTTTTCATTTAGTATGAGGGACCACGTCGAAGCTCATTTTATTTATGTGTTTATTTATTTGTTCTTAATTTTACGTCGTCAGTACGTTCATTTATATGTCTTATGGTCAGATGGTAATGTGTTTACAGTTATGTAGAACGAACCGATCAAGAAACGTACTATCCCGGTATTACACGTCAAGAACTCTGCCGCTTGACCTATTCCCATATAAAACGCGTATGTGTTGGGTATATACCAACATGATATGCAGTTACCGTCTTTACACAAGTATTTCCTGCATATATGGATCTGGTGGCGTAGCAGATACCGTTTCTTCTTCCTTGAAAAAGTGATACTGATGGTCCGTTTTGGTAGGCGCTAAATATCCGAACAGTCCAACTATCAGGTCGGGCCTATCGGCAACACGTAAGTTTGTCTCAACGATTTTGGTATCCGTACAGCCAGCTGTAGGTGACGGTCTGTAAACATTACGATCATATTTTATATCAAATTATTAGTCCTTAGAGAAGTGTGCCTGTTACGTTTAACATATTGCCTCCACGGATTGCTGTTGCTTTTAATGTGTGTTATCCGTGCATTATAGTATAAGCGTAGAGAAGAAAACCAACTGGATGTTACTGAATGCTTTTATTGCACTTATAATCTGCTCAACATGTTTCGGGCACTTACATGCCCATCATCAGGCGCTCGGGATTATGAGACTGATGATGGGCATGTAAGTGCCCGAAACATGTTGAGCAGATTATAAGTGCAATAAAAGCATTCAGTAACATCTAGTTGGTTCTCTTCTCCACGCTTATGTTGTTGCTTTGTTTATTTGAGTGATTGAACGTTGATGAAATACACGTATTCAGTTTTCCAGAAAGCGATGAACCAATTGTCTTGCTTTTTCAATATTAAGCATGGACGTTTTAAGTTAGTTTTCTCGTTTTAATTGCCTGCTTCAGGAAATACTGTATTCACTTGTTTGGTCTGTTTTCTTCATACAGACTTACGGCAGGTGGGTTTTTGGAACAGCCTTCAATTTGGGGGTTCATTTGTATTACCGAATGTATTATGATATTTTATGCCTAGAAAATTGGTGCTTACAGGCTTTGTTGTGTTTCGTCGTGTACTTATTCTCGTCTGTACTTGCTGTGTGTACTGGTACATAAAGCTGCTCTACTGTATATACCTAATCCATATTTCTCATTTTTTCTTGCGGGTTGCATTGTCATATTTTCTGCCTTCCTTCGTAATATCAATGCCGTCTGTCCCTCTACGAACCAAGACATCTCATTTTGAATGCGATAATGAGCGGCCTGAAATAATGCGAACGTTTTTCTAAAGTTTTTCTGAATAATGGAAATGTAAAGAAAGGTACAAATTTCTGATTATTCTTTTGTGGGGCTATGTGTTATGTTCTTGGAACATTTCCCGTGCTCGGAATTTTGTGAAATTAATAACTGGTGGCGTTACTTGTATAACTTAATGATATCCTGCGTATTAAAAACAGAGTTATGACTTGACGAGACATTTAGCACGCATGATACAGTTGAGAAATCCGTCTACAGTTTTGATTGGAAAATATTTTAAGAAATAGACCTCTTTGAAAAACCTGAACGGAAGTACAGTTTACTCTTCAGACCAACAAATGCTCAACATATATATATATGTATGTATATATATGTATATATTAATAATATTTGTGTAATTACTCCTGCATGTTTCATTGCATCTGCATCATCTTCAGGGAGTCTTAACCTTGTGCTTACTAAAGTTAGAAAATTATTAAAATTATTAAAATTACAAATCAACATCAAAATCAATGAACATCCAACACCTGTTGCCAAAATTCCTATCTCCTATCTGAGCGGTTCCCAAAGTGTGCTCCGCAAACCCAAAGGATCCGCAACCAGTTCCCAGGGGATTCGTGGATACATTTCTGTAATGCCTAATAAGTTTATTTATTTTTAATTTACAGGAATCTTGGTTTGTTAAAAATAATCCTGGAAGTTCTTTAATTGGCCATGTGTTTATTTCGTTTGACCGTTAGAATACTTAATTAAGAAATTTGCTGTACCCCTGAAGCGAGAGGCGGTCGTTTTAACTATGGTCAAATCATGCAATGCATTTTTACGTATGCTGCTGGTTTGTATTCGTAGCTATCTAAAGTCAGTTATGAGGAAGATATTTTTAATTTTGAATACCCAACATCCGGACCCTCTGCATTTAGGTGATGAAGGGTATGAGGATCCATAGTGATTTTTCGAAGCCAACAAGGGTCCGGGAGGAAAGGATTTGGAAAACACTGTCTTATTTTATCTTTGACGAGTTACAGCTGCCACACACACACACACACACCCAAATACGCACGCACACAAACACGCACACACATGCGCGCACCACGCACGCACGCGCACTCTCTCTCTCTCTCTCTCTCTCTCTGTCTCCTGTACTGTCATTTTTATAGATACCAGACTTCCTCTGAAACTGAGTTGCCATTCCATACACTATACTTTGCGGCCTTAATGCGCACCTTTAATATGACCATTTCCGATTTGATTGTACTGCTTTCTTACTGGTTTTCCACATATTCTGCGCCATAATTGAGGTATTTTTCACGTTCTGAGACGAACGTTTCTATTCTCTCTTGATAGTATTCAGTATCTTTTGTCATCAGCCACCTTGTCACTCACGACTGTTTCCATCTCGCGATCCTTAAATTGCTGACAGCCAGGGTTTTGCTTCAGCGCCGGCAACAGATTATTATCGCTCGGCGACGGATTCTCCTTGCTTACTCGTATTCTCAGTATGAATTAAAGTTCTTTATTTGTGAAATTATGCCCCACATAAATTTGTTTTTTGACTGACCCTTGTGAGTATTTGGTTAATTTTTTCCGATTAAAACTTCAGATGTAAACTTAGGTAATATATACCAGGGGACTTGCTTTTGTAGAAGGTGTTGGCAGTGTTCCCGAATTTTAGAACTTGTATTCGTGTTTTATGTAGCCTAGTTCTAAATATACCGAAATGCATTGTGTGTACCAAAGTTGCTTACTTTTAACATTTGACTGTATGCAGGAAACTTGGGAGAGACTGTAACATAATGTGGAATAATTACCGTTTATAGCAGTTTGCGTTGTCTGAAAGTGCTGCAGTCAACCTACAGGCGTGTTGCGTTTTGATCTGTGTTGCTGAACGGAATATTTGGCCTAGACAAATTTGGGTCGCGAAAACCGAAAGGGAAGCGATCAAATGGGAAGCCTCTTTGTGTTTTTGTGTCAGTGTTAGTGTTGAAATATGTGTTAAATAGATTGTGAGGCATGAAAATATCCGGCATGATCGTACGCAATACGAGAACTAGTCGAGGGTTGTTGAATGTAACGAGACACTTATCCCAGCACTTATTTTTTCATGTCACGACAGGGAGGTCCTCCTCATTGTCGCGGCTTCAAGATCACACTCAGATACGCGACACTCGGTATGACTCCTCTGGTCGAGTGATCAGCCCGTCGCAGAGACCTTTACTTGACAACACACAACGCTCACACACTCTATGCGCCCGACGGGATTCGAACCCTCAATCCCAGCACCCTGACGGCCGTAGACCCGCTACTTAGACCGCGCGACCTATTTGATTATGTTCGTTTATTTATTATTTGCTTTGAGGAAGCCTTTTCAGCTCCGTTGAATGGGAACATCATTCTGAATGCTGAACTTATGGGACGCAATTTTACCTTGAAGATGGAGACGGTATTTTTCTCCGAAACGTTGGGATCTTAGTACCAGGCTGCACTGCATCATATGCTAGACGACCGCAATATGGATATTCACTGTCTTGATAACCTTACATCGTTCGTTGTGTTAGGTTCTATATTGGAGGGACTGGGAAAAAGCGCGCAATACCTGCCAGGGTACCCGACTTTTGACTGAAAATCAGAAAGGAAACATAATTTCCTACAAATTGGTCACAGCGTTGCGATTTTCTGTTTTGCTGCGACGATCTTTGACTTATTACTGCGTCTTCTGGCAAACCTTATGGAACCTGTGGAGCACAAACGCATTCTAGTAATTGCTGTGTTGATTGGTGGTGGAACTTTGATGTTGGAAGTTCTAGAAATGTGACCATTGATCCTTTCCTTAAATATGTAAAGATCATTTTCAGTACAAAATATTTGCTGGTGTGAGTGCGTGTGGATGGTTGAGTGATGCGCGCGCGCCTGTGTTTGTGTGCGTGTGGAGGCACGTTTTGTGTTCGTTTTTGTGTTTTAAGTGTATCAAATTGTAGAGCACGTTACGAATCAAATTTGAGTGTGCAGAAACGCCAAGGTGGTCGTCAATAAAGGAGTCTGGCCGCAATTTTTAAAGTCCCTGATGCTAACAGGACAACAGTGACTACGCAAAACAGCAACGAGATTTAAGGAAACAGTTTTTCTGGAATCTGGAAAATCAGACTGTTACCTGAAAAGCAGCAAATTTGATGATTCGGGTAGTTTTTTCGGATGTATTGGTAGAGAATTAAAACTAAACAACTTTCGGTATATATAACGAAGAAAGGCGATTGGCCTTCGTGTAATATTTCCGAATTTTCATAAAGAGAATATTACGTTTATGTATAACGTCTGTTGCACTAATAAAGCACATTTACGTGTCATTGAATACATAAATAAGCAGAATATATATTACTTACTCACTCCATGGTGCAGAGTCCTCCTTGAGAAGCTAACTGGTTTTCAGCTAGTCAAGAAATTCCCCGCATTTCACGGAACCCGAAGGTTCATTACTGCACTCACAAGCGTCTGCCGCCTGTCTCTGTCATGCGCCAGCCAAATCCAGTCCATATACCCACATCCCACCTCCTGGAGATCCATCCTAATATTATCCACCCATCTATGTGTAGGTCTCCCCAGTGGTCTCCTTCCCTCCGGTTTCCCCACCAAGACCCTATACACCCCCTCTCCTCACCTATATGCGCCACATGCCCAGCCCATCTCATTCTTCTCGATTTTATCACCCGCACAATATTGGGTGAGGAGTACTAATCATTTAGCTCCTCGTTATGCAGTCTCTTCCATTCCCCCGTTACCTTGTCCCTCCTAGGTCCAAATATTCTCCTCAACACCATGTTCTTAAACACCCTCAACTTCCTTTCCTCCAGGCAGAATATATATATATTTGTTAAATAAAACACCAGTCAATCTTTGTACACAGTCATACTTGCTAATAAGCATGTTACATTTGCTTTGTTAGATCCGCCTTGTACAAATTTGAGATGGCCGTTACTTTTGTATTTCGTTCAGAACTTTTCAGTCTTATTTTCTGTATCGGAATGAATTTAAAGAACGTCTTCACAGTGAAGGTGATGCAGAATGCAAGAGGAACAAATATTAATGTTGAAACGCCCTCAGGCATTTCTGCATTGCGACGCCATGTTTTGGGATAGCCATAGCATTCGTCCTGCTTCTGACTAATAAATATCACCCTTTGCATTAACATGTGCCATCGTTCATATGTTTGCTTTCCTGTTAGCGTTCGTGAATGGAGATACAAAATTGTACCTATGTTTTTAATACATGCAGTTTTTGCGGAATTCGTTGAAACTTCTTCGTGAGACCGGATTATTAAATATGATTTTGACATTCTTTTGTTTTTTGATAGTGGGCACGCCGTAGTTGGTTGAGGCATTGCGCCAAAAGCCGTAAGTTCACGGACTCGATTCCCGATGGGGTAATCGGCATCTTTCATTGGCTTAATTTTTGCGGCCGCACTATGTGCGGTTGTCTCAGCCTCTAACAGAAATGAGTACCAGGAATATTTCCTGAGGAGTATAGACAGCCGGTACCTAGGGCTGACAACCTTACCACCTGTATTTTCCTCAACCGCCTGGAGTCCTAAGGGCATTTAGAGACCTGTATTGGGATAGCTTTTATATTTGTTGACATATATAGCCGGTTGATAAGTTTATAAAGGTAAAGCAATCCCTGTACATACCTGAACAGGCCCTGAGGGTTTCATGAGTTTGAGGCTCCCAGATCTCACGACAAGAAGCACGGGAAAGTGGTAAGGTTGTCAGCCGAACGCACTGGCCTCCTCTAACCCCCAGGAAATATTCCTGGTACACATTTACATTAGAGGCTGAGTAGAACCCAGGGCCATATTGCGGCCGGAAGGTCTATGTCAATGAAAATTCCAGTGACAACTTCGGGAATGGAAATCGCGTCCTTCCGGCTTGTAGCGTAGTGCCTCCACCAGCTGCGGTACCGCGTGCCCCTAATGCTACGAGGGGGTACTGATAAGTCCTTAGCCCGACCTACTCCCCAATGTCGTAGGACAGAATCGATCGTGTCGTTGGGAAGAGGGGTCTGTTCATGTGCCGAATTTCATGTATTTTCTTGTTACAGAGGCTCAAAAGAAGCATGTCAGATGAAGCGCGCGCTTTCAACACTGTGGAGACGGGAGCTTTCGTCAAGTTTTTTTTTTTTTTTCTGCAAGGCAAGGCGCCGATGGAAATTCACGCCATTCTGATGACAGTAACATTAAGAAAAAATGCACAATCGTATGCCACCGTCAAACACTGGGTGACTCACTTGAAACGTGGTGATTTTCCTCATGTAATGCTCCTCGTCCTCGACGACCCAAAACAGTGACCACCTGGGAGATTATTGATCAGATTCACGAGCTAATCTTGGAAGACCGCCGGATTTCGGCTAAATCAATAGCTGAGCAACCGGACATCTCACATGAGTAGGTTGGGTCCATCATTCATGAAGATTTGGACATGCGGAAGCTCTCCGCGATGTGCGTACCGAAATGCCTGAACGCGGATCAAAAACGTCAAAGGTGCCAGTCGCCTGAGCAACTTTTGGAATTTTTTCGGCGCAATCCAAATGATTTCCTGTCGCGATTGGTGACCATGGACCACACCTGGTTATATCACTATGACCCGGAGACAAAGCAACAATCAAAGGAGTGGCGGCATAGCGGCTCACCCCGCCCCATGAAATTCCGAGAGCAAAAATTCGCTGGAGAGGTTCTCGCCTCGATTTTTTGGGATCAAGACGGCATACTCCATATTGGTTATCTTCCAACGGGCCAAACTATCAACGCGGAATATTGCTTATCTCTGCTGGTGCAATTGAAGGACATTTTGAAGGAAAAACGCCACGGGAAGGTCACCAAGGGGGTCTTGTTCTTGACCGACAATGCCCCGGCTCACCGGGCACTTACAACCCAGAAGAAAATGGCCTACCTGGACTTCCAGTATCTTGATCACCCACCCTCTTCTCCGGATCTGGCCCAGTCGGACTACCACCTGCTCCCTGGACTGAAAAAACAATTGAAAAGTCGCCATTTTTCGTCCGACGCGGAGATCATTGCTGCCGCCGAGACCTTGTTGGACGGACAACTTCCTGAATTTTTTTGAGTGACTTGCAAAGGTTAGAGCAACGGGCTAAGAAATGTATTGAGCTTCGTGGGTAGTATGTTGAATAAATCCCGATTTTGTTCGCTGTAGCTTTTTTCCTTCCTGGTCGGGCCTCGTAGTTTTTACATACTTATATAACTCGGAGTGATCCAAAATTCACTTGGACTACATGGGCGTAATATCTGCAGTTCGCGTACCATGCATGATAGTTTTGTATTGTAACATTGCGACGGTCATGTTGGTGATTGTTATGATACAGCGAAGGATTTAAAAATACTGGTTTTGTTGGAGTTGGGGGATATTCTTGTATTTCCTCCAGCTCTCCAAGCACTGCCTTCTTGACACTTTTAAAACTCCCAATTTTCGAACGATAACATTTCTTCGCCAATTTTAAATATGGCCAACAACCCATTAGTAATTTGGGGGGGGGGGGGTTAATACCACATTTGGCTAATTCCATTAGAATTTGGCGTTAACGTCGTGTCATTGGATGTTCATATAACATCGTTGTTTCTAATTCCCAACAATATGATGGACGTGCTAAATTGTGATGTTGGAACGAGAGTGGTGACGGTTTATTTAGGACATGAACTGATGTCTAGAACTGGAATGTAAGAGGTAAAGATATAGCAGTCCCGTTACAGGCCCGGAGGGGCCCAGAAGTTTCCAGGAAGTTAAGGTGCTTAGATTTCGTGACAACGGCACAGGATGGTGGTAAAGTTGTCAGCCTTACGCACCGGCCGCCTTTACCCCGGGGAAATACTCCTAGTACTCATTTCTGTTAGAAGCTGAGTCGCCCCCAGGGCCATAGTGCGATCGGAAGGATTTTATGTCAATGAAAAATGCACTGATACCAGCTGAGATCGAACCAGCGACCTTCCGATTTGTAGCACAGCACCTTAACCACTGTGCTACCGCGGTCCCCGGAACTGGAATGTATCTTCGATAAATATACACGTACAGCTTTCAATAAAGTAACTTTCGTGGAATATGTAATAGAAACGTGGCGGAGGTGTGAAAATATTCTTTAACATGCGGCTTAGTGACGGTAGGTAAGAAACTATTGAAGTTTTGGATGTGAAATTTCGTGAGAGGTAGGTCATAAACAGAAGTACGCGTTGTGAACGTAATGCAGTTCCTAAGCGAATAAAGACAAGCGTAGCGGTTGATGTCGGCCTTCTTTAATGTGTACCTAGTCGGTACCGAAATAATCTCTGCACTGAAAACATATAATGTTACAATAGTGATATTAATTCACATCATCACGTAGTCGGTCTTACGACAGGTCCATAGCTTCTCCCAAAACGTGTTCTTCACAGAGTGCGATCTAGTGCTTCCTGTTTCCACTTCAGGATATTCGCCTTCGTTAATGTCATCAAGTAGCTGCTTACCTCTTCTTCCTCGTCTCCTTGTTCCTTCTATCTTTCATTCAATAGCGTGTTCCAGCAGGCCGTTCCTATGCAAGATGTGACCGATCCAGTTAGCCTTCCTCTTTTTATTGTGTATAGGATGTTCCTGCTTTACTGTATATAATACTTCAGCATTTTTCACTTGATCGGTCCAGCCGAAACTCTCTATCCTTCTCCAGCTCCACGTTTCGAAACGTTTGTGATACTCTCTCCGAAGTTTGTATAGAACAAGAAATGTGTACAGTAGGAAAGTATGTGTTATGAGTTCTACCCGTATGTCTTTGTGAACCCATTTTACTGTACACAAGGCACAGCTACTTGACGGTACAAAGAAGTTCAATAAATTTATCGTTCTCTCCAGGTAGGGTTGCTCGGCATAATTACTTCAAGAGACAGCAAAGAGTATTGGCACTGGTAATTACAATATCTGTAGTTATTAAATAGAACAAAACATGTGGTGCAAATCGAATAGTATTTAGAGTTAACTGTAGACTCCTTATAAGCAGAAGGAGACTGTTAGCCACAGCCAGCTACCCACCGCGCCATATGATCTGTGTCTAGGTATAGCTTGTTTATTGATACGTGTGTATTCTGTAGTTTGTATATTTTGTATCCCTGTCATAGATATTAGTATGACTTTCATCTAGTGCCGAGGTTCGTGGAGCTGTGCCTCCATTTATCCACGCACCTTTATGGGACCTTTACTTAAAAACTGTAATAATTCTACCTTTCATATCTTTACTGTATTTTATTATTTATATAATTACGGAATTAGATACGCACTGTGGCTTTAAGTGACTGCGTAAACACTTTACGTCTTGACATTCACACTAGGAAGCGCTTATGTTATGGTTCTATATATAGGTCTACTGTTTGTTCACATGAAATTCTAGACAGTTTTGTGTATTGCTGATATATATTGTCTGAGAAATTTGCTTTAGCTAGCCCCAGTGCGCTTTGTGAACCTCTCGATATTCCGTCACGCTATTGGCATGCTGCTATCATACCGTGCTGTTTTGTAATTAAAATTTCTACGAACAGATTCGCCTAATAACAGATTTTGAAATACCGTTAGTGTTGGATAGTTATAAAAGACGCTCATTGGCGTTCTGGGAATTCGTTATATTATATGTATTTTTAATATTTTATGTCTCCTTACGAGACTTAACACCGCTATGTCGAATGGTGTTCCCACCCATGTCGAATGGAACAATAGATTTGAAAATATGTGGTAACTTGGATCGACCAAGAAACATTTTTTAGTCAATTGTCATCCAGTATAATGATACGAATCTTCGTCTTCATTCATCTCATCTGCTGGGTACGAAGTATCAGGATATGACTGTGTGGAATAACTGTTCTTTGAACGGGAAATTTGTCGTTAATAATGAAATATTATGTATATTCTACAGTGAATTGCGTTGAAGACGTCATGTGGACTTGTTTAATTGTGTTGAATATTTTCTCTTTTGCCAAGGGATGCTGTAAATTGACAATCATCATATGAATAATATTGTAATGAAGAAATGTGTTGTTAGGCCATGGGCGTGGTGTGGCCGCTTTTTTTGCGTTTAATATACCTATCAGCTTCACCAACGAAACCATCTTAATATATATTCTTCAGTTGAAATTGTATAAAGCAAGAACTATATAATGGAATATATTTTCATTTTTTATTGTAGTTCGTACATTTGTTCTTCACATGCTTCCATTACTTTCACTGCCGTTATTATATTTTAAGTATCTTGACTTGAAATGGCAAGACGTGTAGTTCTGAACTTGAAAATTAAAGCATTCAAACGTGTAGTTTTATCTGGTGTTGTGTACAGTTGTGAAACTTTGTCTCTTACGTTAAGAGAAAACCATTTATTGGGGAGTCTTAATTTTGTTCGTATTCACCGACTTCTTTTTATCAATTTCTGGTTTTTATTTCCATAAAAGTTTTATTTAAATAAAAAGAAATAACAAACGTAGGGTCTTTGAAAACAGCGTTAGGAAAATATTGGACCAAAGATGGAGGATCCTCGAAAAGAAACTGCGTGCTGAGGAGTTACACTGTTTGTTGTCTTCGTCAAATATAATTCATATGAGGAAAAGCAGGAGAATGAATTGAATGGGGCATTTTGCCATGGGGCAGGTGGGAAAATATTGATAGGGAACGCGAGTAAATTATTCCATTTGTAAGGCAGCAAAATGACTTGAAATAAGGAGAGAAGTGGTTGTGAACTGGATTCGTCTGGCACATGATAGGGACCAGTGTGTGTAGTTTTAAAGATGGTATCAGTTCTCACAAGGAATTTCGGTGATAACTGAGGATTCTTACTGCCTCAACAAGAGTTTCGCTGCAGTGATTGTAGCCTTTGGTGTAACATCTCGAGTTTGTTTATTGATGGGAGAGTAGCACATAGAAGCCAAGGAACGAGAAAAGGTTTTGGGACTCCAAGGACAGCCGGCTATATCAAGTGGAGACATAAAAGGTTCTTTGGCCTAATACGTGAAGACGATGAAGATGAAGATGGGCAAGAATAAGAGGAAGAAGAAGAAGGGCATGACTAGTGTTTCCGTTCCGTCTGAATACAGTGTTCGAAGCTGGATTCCAATTAGTTGTAAGGAATGTGACCATAGCCAGTGTTTGTTCGGGCATATTTTGTTCTTTTAACGTGACACAGATGGGTTTTATTTCCTTCACTCAAGGATTGCGAGAAACGGGTCCTTCAGAATGTAAAAGTGAGACTGGGAGTAGAATAAATATTGGGTACAGATAACAGAGAACATAGCACTGTGTGACTTCCTCAGGTGACACAGAAGCGGACTTCGTGATGTCCTCTTCTCTGCCCGTTAAGTCTTAATATTTACTAAGAATGTTTGTTAAGACATGCGCATCTTTCGTCATAGTTTTGACTACAGCGCTTTGCAAGATGCTGTCACAGTGTATGAAGACTGATACACACTGTAAGCTTCTCAGTTCCCTTTCATTTTCGTTCTATCACTCTGTAATCTGAATATATTAGTATCGGGGTAGGGGACGTACGGACAGACTCTAGATCCCTCTTGTTCGGGAATTTTCTGTGCATTGCTCAGAAACCGCATAATAAAATGAAGTAAATTTCGTAAACCTAAAGAAAGTTGGAAGTTGTATGGTTTAGAATTAAAAAAAAAATTGTTTTAACGATCATCCGGGGAAGATACAGAAAGAATATGAGCCTAAAACTATGTGTAGAATATGGGAGTGTATATGCTTTGTAAAATAGTAGTAATAATAATAATAATAAATAATTAAGACAGCAGCAAAGATCACAGAAGATTTAAGTCAACCAAATGAGAAGAGTGACGCAAAACAGAATGGAATACAACACACAAAGGCAAGATGGGGAGAGTCCCTAAAAAAATGGAAAAACAAAGTAATACATGGGCAGTACATTAGAAATATAGATAGACATCTTATTAGTGAAGAAGACACGTTCCTCTCGCCATCGAAGGGAGACCTAAAAGCAGAAACTGAAAGTGAAATAGTGGCAGCACAAGACCAGGCGCTAGAAACAAAATATTATGCGTCAAATATATTGAACACAGAGACAGATAGCAAGTGCAGACCTTGCCAAAAATTTGACGAGACAATGGGCCACATATATCAGCATGCCGAATACTGGCAAAAGAACAGTACATAAAAAGTCATGAGAGAATGTGTGCACAACTACACTTCCACATATGCAAGGAAACAGCGGTACAATTGGACAAAATCACTGGTATGAACGTGTGCCAAAATTAGTAGAAACAAGTCAAGGAGGCAAGGTAACCAAATTGTGGAGCCAAAAATACAAACTGACAGAACCATCCCCAACAACAAACCAGACATAATCCGTGATAATGAAAAGGGAACATGTACGTTAATAGACGTTGCAATTTCAGGAGACAGAAATGTAATTAAAAAGAAGCCGAGAAGATTCTAAAATGTAAAGACCTTACAATAGAAATACAGCACATGCGGAATGTAAAAACAAAGGTGATACCAGTAATAATAGGGGCGACTGGGACTATTTCAAAGTCATTCAGAAAATACGTGAGCAACATACCAAGAAAACATGAAGTCAAGGACCTAAATAAAATAGCCATATTGGGCACTGCACACATACTTCGGAAAGTACTAGTGTAAAAGTGCAATAGATCCAACACTGAAACTAGATCAGAACCTTCAGTTGCTCACAGGTCACCCGTCGGCCACAGAGCTACAGAAGGTCGCACTATTGAGCATTGCGCGCATCATTCTTATAGTACTGGAGTAAATCGCTTTGATCTCTTGTTGAGATCTGGACTTAATAGAAGACCGCCACATAATAACTAATAGGTAAAAGGTAAAGGTAAAGTGTTCCCGTTACAGGCCCGGTATGGCCCAGAGAGGGGGTAGAGGTATAGCTCTACTCTTCCATGACCGCGGCACTAGAAGGTGGTGAGTGGTCAGCAGCACGCCTCGGCCGCCCTTTACCCACAGGAAAGACCCGGTACCCATTTTACAGGAGGTTTGTTGGGCCCCAGGGCCGGTCTGGAAGGGCGGAAAATCTCGTCCCCACCGGATTCGATCCCGGACCGTCCAGCCCGTAGTCAGTCGCTATACCGACTGAGCTACCCGGCCCACAATAACTAATAGGCGGGAATGAATTTATAATAATAGTAATAATAATAATAATAATAACTTTCGGTATTTGGTCGTGGTCGAAGATGAGACAGAACACCAATTTTCGCAAGAAGATAAGAATAAATTGTGAAGGTTTCTTACGGGAGAAGTGTGTAAAATTGAGTTGTTTGAACAGTGTAACAGTATCAGTGAAGATCCTGTGTGTGAACTCGGACGTATGCGACATGGTGCGCGTACCGAGCAGTACGGTACTGCCACTGTAGTGACCAGGCGCTGTTAAACGGTGAATCACCTGCTAAAGAAATGCTAACTCGTTGTAATTTATTTAAGCCAGTGTGTACTTCGAATACATATTTTTAAGGGACAAACTTCGTTGTCACAAAATTACACCACAGACAGTTCGTGTGTTTTATACTTAAAATCGTCCTACATTTCCTAGCCTGTGTTCCGTATGCTAGTGTGAATACGTAGGTTTACTTGATATTACTATTGGAAGCCTGATGCTGGGTGCCAGCGTTCTGCGATATCAACACGGGAGACGCAGATTGAAGTAAACTGTGTGGTTTACGTGTAATGTTGCAGGGAATGTGCGCAGGCAACACTTGCATTCATTCATGAAACGGCTTTTGTAAATGAAGTTATTCGATCTGTTAGCCATTTTTCGTCATTGTAGTTTCAAATCTTGGGCATACAAAAGTGCGGGGTTGTTACAGCGCTGCTTTAAATCGCTTTAGGTTTTTTTTTTCATTACGTATTGTAACGTGGTATGTTTTTGTCCTATTTTTAGGAACTGAGATATTGTTGAAATGCAGACCATTTTGCGATATTCTAGTACGTACAGTAATCTCAGTTGTGTGTTACTGCAGATACGTAACGTGCCTTCTACAGGAGATGCACTATTTTGGTAATTTAACACGCTTTTCACTTAATTAATTAGCCTCGACTTTAAAATTTTATGACAGTAACAAACACGGACGAATTTACATACATAATACATACTTACGTACATACGTACTTAGACATACATACACACATACGTACACACATACATACATAAATACGTACATAATACATACATAAATACATACACACATACATACATACATAATACATACATAAATACATACACATACATACATACATAATACATACATAATACATACATAAATACATACACACATACATACATACATACATACATACACACATACATACATACATACACACATACATACATATATACATACACACATACATACATACATACATACATACACACATACATACATACACACATACATACATATATACATACACATACATACATACATACATTCATATATGCATACATACATACATGCATACATACATACATACATACATACATGCATACATACACACACATACATGCATACATACATACATAATACATTCATACATACATACATACATACATACATACATACATAATACATATGTGCATGCATACATTCGTATAATGATAAATTTTGAGATAATTGAAATTTTCGCAAATCCGTATTACGTCGGTCAATCAGTATTATCTGTAGTGTAGCCTGCTGTTTGCAAACAGTACAATAATAACTGAGTCTGTGCAACAACTCTATTTTTCCACATAATTTTTCTTATTTTCCACATAATTTCCCTCATTTTCAACGCACTTGGTCTGTTGGTCTGCAGACTTCTTTATGCCCCAATGAACAGTGGAACCAGCACAACAAAAATTACGAAAAGTATTTCCGGTTACTTTTTGTCTCTATCATGTCTAAGCTTGGGCAAAAAACATTTTAATGAACTTATATTGGTAAAAGTTTCATTCTGAAGCCACAGCCATGTCAATTTTAAGATAAGCAAGAAGGAGGGACTTCTCCAGGCAGTTTCAGTACGAAACTGCGATTGGTTTGGGTTTGTGGAAAATTTTTAAAATGTTTGAGAAGGAAGCCAAGTGCAGTATGACTGACATTTTTGGTTCAGTTCTACGCGATTCTGCCTACAGTATGTTACACTGTTGGTCTCACTGACTGGCGATGGAAACTTGCCTCTTTTCTGTTAATGAAACACCACAAAAGCATAAGTTCATCCGAAAGGCTGCCTCTGTATTCACCCCAAGATGAGGTGGTGGGGAGTTGGGACTGTTTGGAAATCTGTTCACAACCTGAAGGCTTTTGGAACTCTAGTTTCTGACACATTGTTTTACTCTCGTGTGACTTTTGAAACATGGACGTTAGGCGAAGTCCAGATGTCATATTTGCATTTGTGCTTAGCACCCATTTTCATTTATCTCGTTTCTCTCCCCCCCCCCCTTCTATGTCTCTCTTTGTTTGTTTCTTCGTTTTATCCCCTTACATAGAGTTATTTCTCTTTATGATAATAAGTGCAGTACATGATGCCGTTGAGTTTGAAAAAGAGGTTCCAAGGTCTTCATTTCCTCTTTACTTTCCGAGTGCAATATTTTAATTATGTTACACCTAACGACTTAAATATAACAACCTTTGTAATGCCTTACAATAAAATGTCATTCGACGTAGTTAGTCATCACTCTAATTCTCCTTGGTCACTCATTACAATAAGTGTCCCATACAGCATTTTAATATTATCCATCCTTGCTGGAATCATGAGTTAAAAGCATGTATTTTACGTACTGTGTAACCAACGTAATATTTTTGGTCCGACTACATTTTCTGATCTGTCATCACGTGATTACAGCAGGAAGTCCTGTCACATACGAGGCCAAAGTTCGATCGGAGTCCAATTCATGTGAAATTCATGGTGGGCAAAGTGTCACCGGTACAAAGTTTTCTTCGAGCGCTTTTCAGTTTTCCGTGTCACTGTCATTGCGCCAATGCTTCAGCGTTATTAAATAAAACAGGTCTGTGTATGTTAATATTATAATTTAATAGGCTGTTTACGTTGTAATTATTTAGTCCTAGATATCTTTTATATGTTTGCGTTTTTCCTGCATTGTTTCTTAATGGTGTGTATTCTTGTCGCCACGCGCTCAGTACACAGACATTGCGTACTTGTGTTTAGATAATTCTTCCATGTGTATAAAGACCAACTAAAATGTAAAATTGGAAGCAGTGTGACAGCAAATTAACCAACAACTGAAGTCACCAACGCCAGCCTTACGTGTTAAAATGCGGACTCCTTTGTCCCTGGCGTGAACGTGTGAGGTTATTTGAGGTTGATAATGGACACATTAGTTACATTCTGGGTAACGAATACGTTAATCGAACTTTCATTCAAGGGATAAATGCAAGTACGTTCAGTGCCCAAAGGAACTTCTTGTCACTACGCGTTTGTTTGCTTTGACATTGGTGATTTCGGAGTAATGGTAAGAGTGCCCATGAGAACTGAAAGCTTTCGTAGCAAAATGAATTGATCAGAAGAGTGGCAATTAAATTTATATTAGAATTGGTGATTTGAATGCTCGTGGCATGAGAGTAATCCGGTTTGATTCATGATGAAAGAAACCGCAGTCCTCGGATGGAGCTCTACGGTGCTTCCCCAGAGCAGCACGTCACGCTTAGCTTACTCAAGTAGAAAATTCAATTTCACCAACCGATTACATGAATTCATCTGACCATTATCTAACTTCATCAGTTCAAATGAAACTTGGGTGTGGAAAAAGAATTCAAGGTATAGACCTAAACTAAGTATAGTGAACTTCTGAAAACAATTTTGGTACACTGCAGAAAAGGTTGCGTTCGTTCAGCTGTTTCTCCTGTTTTCACCAATATGCGTATTAACCTTTTAAATACTACTGGTTACGTGATGCACCACCAGTTTAACATTCAACAACTTTACGCTCTCCCCACACTGCATTTATGTGTTTTGTATTTATCTGAGAACAAACAGCGACTTATGCCACTTAAACCATAAACTGATTGACTTTCAGAACTAAAATAAAAAGTGTTTATTGCGTGGTAGAGTGAAAACGGATTGTGATGGCACACGCGCAGAAACCAGATTTGGTCTTCCAGCGTAACGGACGAGTCCATTTATATCGGCGGGGGTGTCAGTTCAGTCGGCTGCTGGCAGCCGAGATGTGCGCATCAGCGGTGGTAATGCTGGATAGAACGTGTTCCGATACAGTGCCAGACTGCTGACTACCCACTCCATTCGCCTCTTTCCCCATTCACTTCTCCTCCCGTGCGTCACCGTGTGCCATCAGATTCCGTTTCCACTCTACGTACTGTGTCTTTAAATAAAGCAGTCTGCGCTTCGTCTTTGAGTGGTTAAACACATTGTAAGGCACTGTTGTGTTGTTGCGTTGCTGTACGCATATCATCATGACGTAGTATTTGTGACATGCTGGCATATTACACGTTGTCACTTAATATTTAATGATTGTGACCTTTGTACAACAATGAATATTAGCATTACGATCTTCTGGGATGTGACGCCGTGTACTTGGTGGGGATGAATAGTAAATTCCTAAGGGCTGTGCTTCTCCCGCCCTGAAGATGGAGGCAGCAGTTTTGCTTCGAAACGTAACCATCTATAGCGTACACTGCTTCACATTGTTTTAAACCGTGTTCGCAGAATAATGTTGGGAATAACACAGACCTACTATTTAATGTCGCCTTTTGAAGAGGGTTTAAAATGCTTTGACTGCGACATATGGCCAGAAATTGAGGGCAGTTGTTAAAATAAATTCAAGTGAGACAAAGTAAGCGATGGGTTAAGTCGCATGGTAATGGTAGTTTTAATGTCTAGGCCTACTGTTAGGGTAACAAAAAATATAGGGGGGGGGGGGGGGGGGGGGGGGGTGTAAGGGTTTGGGGGGGTATAGGAAAAGAAAAAGTTTTTATATTTTTTTTTTTTTTGGGAAACGGAGAGGGGGA
>Ga0123355_10001317_pt1 | contig 34637 bp, 39 predicted proteins | sample TergutEmb28metaG_3_FD_89872 | JGI IMG/M metagenome (GOLD analysis project Ga0123355, IMG submission 89872) | Embiratermes neotenicus P1 segment gut microbial communities from Petit-Saut dam, French Guiana - Emb289 P1 | ecosystem: Host-associated > Arthropoda: Insects > Digestive system > Gut ...
AGACCTTAACAAAATCGAAAAATACTGGGCTTGGCTGAAAGGCAGGTTGAGAAAAATATTACCAGAGCATGATGATTTTATGGAAGCCTTGTGTGGGATTTTTTAAGTTAAAGGGGTATAAACGGCTATAAGCAAGAATGAAATAATTTGACACAAAATAAAAATCCAAACACGGTTCATGCTCATGCCACCGTTGTTTGGATTTTTTGCGATTATAGGCCTTTAGGTTGGGGGTTTTTCTTGTGGCGGGGTTTAGGTAGCCCCAATCCCTGCGCTGTGCTGCGTGATATTCCTTTTGCTCTCGTTTTGGCCGCTTCGCCAGCGGCACAAATTTTTGTTTCATACACACCTCCGTAAAATGTGGCTATATCAATTTAACTTAAAAATCGCTATGAAATAGCCAGTAAACTTTATCTGTAGAAATTGAAAAGCCTAATTTTTGGGCGATTGCCAGTGATGCTTTATTGTTTACGCCAACTTGCTCGAAGGGGATAATATCTTGCGCAAGCTGGTGGTTTATGGCGTAGCTTGTAAGTGCGGTACCATAGCCCTTTTTGAGATGCTGGTCAAAAACCTTCAACATGCCAATACTTCCTTCGGCATGGACGCCGATAAAGCCAACTAGCTCTGCGCCCACAAAGCCGCCGAACAATTCTTTGCTTTCGAGGCGATTTTTTAAATAATCCGCGCCTACATCAACATCATAAGTCCCCATGATGACATCAAAATGGTTTATGCCCAGAGGCTTTATTTCTATGTCACAAGAAATAGGCAGCGGCTCTTCTGACAAATACACGGCTTGATAATTTTCCAGCAAGGTTGAGAAACGCACTTTTTCCTTAAAATCATCCAGCATAAAAGGCTGATGGAAGGAAAATATGCCTTTTGAGGGAAGCTGCGAAAGCAGTGCCCTTCCTGTTTCAAGGGAAGATACGGACAGCATATGGGCGCCGCTTTTGGTTTCTAGCAGGCATACACCATCTTCACCAGCATATAAAATTTGCGCCGTGCCGCGCTTTATCGGCACTATCATACCCATGTGCAGCAAAGGGTTTTGTGTTAGGTAGTTCAAAGCCGTCATGCAAATCTCCTTTTAAAATAATTATATGACAATATGCCAACGGGCATAAAATATGCGCACCAAAAGCCTAATATTAACGCGCCAACTGCCTCTGACATCTGCACATCCCTGTAAAACACGCCCAACATGGGCATGACGAAGCAGGTAATTGCAAAAACACCATGTATCATCATCAGGTTTTTTAACCAGCGGTCGGCTTTGGTGCTTGCGTCTATTGTGAACGCTATAAAAAATGTTGACAAAGACATTAGGCCATAGCCAAGCAGGTTGAGATTAAAGAACATGCCAAAGTTGGTGTAGTCAAGCAGAGACATTGCTTGTGCGCCTAAGCCCTCAATGCGCACCGTGGTCACTTGGACGAAATAGACCAGCAAAATAAATGTTGCGTACATTCCACCAAATATCATGGCGGTGTTACCAAAGGCCTTGGCCTCGAGCTTACTGTGTGCAGCAAAGGCGCATATCATTGGCACAAAACTAAAAGCAATAAACATGCTTGTCAAATAGCTACCGAAAAGAAACCCTGTCAACAAACACAAAGCAAAAGCCGCCACCGCGCAAAAATTTACTATAGCACTTAGTTTGCCTATCTTCTTGGTCATGAAAACCTCCCATATAAATATTCAATCACATTTTTGATATAGTGCTCCACGCCTTGGCTTGTGTCAATCAAAAGATAGTTGCCGTCGGCGGGCCTTTTAAGATCTTTAATTGACTGCTGATATTGACTTTCATCAATAGGGGTGTTGTATGCCTGGCTTGGCAATATCTCGCGCGCAGTTCTGCGGTTATTTAGCTCGATTAAATCTTCCAGATGACATTCAACAAATTTATAGTCTGCTCTGTGCCTTTTTGCTAGATTTGTGCCTCTTTCCAAAATAATTTCATATGAGCACGGGCTGTCGATGACAACGCTATTGCCGGCTTTCAAATTGTCTTCCGCCAATGCAAAAATCACATCATACGAAATTTTGCTGACGAATTTAAAATCAATGTCATCGCCAAAGGAAATCATTACAGATGACTTTATTGTGTCCACGTCCAGCAAAACTGCACTGGTCAGCTTGCATATATGCCTTGCCAAAGTTGATTTTCCTGTGCCTGGTATTCCTGACATCTGGCATAAAAACATTTTGCTTCTCCTATCATATCGGCTTATACCAACTTGCAATCTAAATCACAGCAGTAAACTCGTCTTTTTGCCGCAATGCTTTGTCAAAAAAATCTTATGTGCCTTTGGGCACACTGCGATTTTTTTGCCTTCGCCTTGCAACAAAAATCCTGCGTTTCTTACTGTGGTTTAGATTGCAAGTTGGTATTATACCGCACAAATCTTAACAATCAAAACTTCTACACCCAATACATCGCCAATTTGCCCGCTTTTTATCGCAAAATCTGTTTCTAGGCAATTTTCAAAGGCGGTTAGCATGGCTGGACGTGAAAAATTGCGGCCTCCTTCGATAAATTCTCGCACGGCGAAGGGATGCAGGGCCAGCTTTGTGGCGATGTCCTTTTGGGACATCCTGGGCGCAAGATGCGTGCATTGCAAATAATATCGAAATTGGCGCGCTATCATGGACAATACCATCAGGGGGCTTTCCTTTGCCGCTATTAAGTTTGCATATTGGGTTGTGGCAAGCTTTGCGTCTTTGTTGCCTATATCGCGCATTAGGTCAAAAATTTTGGCCTCAAGGGATTTTGTGCAAATTGCGCCAACATCGGCATTGGTAATTTCGCTGCCGTCGGCCTTGTAGGCCGCCAGCTTTGCCAGTTCGTTGTACAAAAGGGACATGTCGGTGGGTGCGGTGCGGGTTAGATACATTGCAACGGATTTTGGCAGCTTTGTGCCCCAAGATGCGCAAAGCTTCACGGCCCAATCTGCCAAATCCGCCTCTTTGGGGGTTTTGGCTTCCATCACGGTGCCATGGGCTACAGTGCGCTTGTAAAGCCGTCCGCGCTTGTCCACATCTTTTTCGATAAAAATTATGGTGGTGTTCTCGGGAATGTCGGTTACAAATTCTGACATAGCTTCGGAGGCATCTTTGCGGCCGCTGGTGAAGAGGCCGCTGTCGTTAATGATAATCAGGCGGTGGTCGGCCAAAAAAGGCATAGTTTCAGCGGCTTCTATGATACGTGCCACCTCTATCCTCCCCTCGAAAGTCTCCATATTCATATCCCGCGCTTCCTCGGGCAAAACGGCTGAAATTAAGGCTTTGCTCCAGCGGTCCAGTAAAAAGGCTTCCGGGCCGAAGAAAAGATAGCAGCGTGAGAAATTTTTGGATTTTATGTGGCTGTTTAATTCCTTCATGGAAAGTTACTCCTTTTTATAAAGCTATACACCTAGCAATTCTTCTTTCTTACGGTCATATTCTTCTTGGGTTAAAACACTGTTATCAAGCAGGGTTTTAAGCATGGCGAGTTTTTCATCTGTACTTAAAGCATGGGTATACGCTGTCATTTCCTTTTTCTTGAGATATTTCTTGGCTTCTATCGCTATAATGATTACGAGGTATATGATGCTACTATAGATTAAAAATACAAGCCAACTAAAATTTTCAAAAATGCCAAAAAACAACATTAGCCCAAAATAAGTGGCTAAAACTCCCATATACAGCACATAGTCGATAATATGTACCATCATTTGATTCACGATCTTATTGTATTTTGAGAGTATCATTGTAACAAGCCTTTCTGTGTTAAATGTAAGGAGTATTATCAATATAATCAGTATATCTTGGGTGAGCATTCGGTTAAGCAAGGTTTCTCCCATAGCCCATAAACCACCTTGATTGAGCGAAGCAGTGATAAAGTCAGAGTAATATAAAACCTTTGAGATTACAAGAAATGAAAATAACATTTCCCAGATTGCTGACCGCTTCTCTTTTTTTATGCTCATAAGTATGCCCCTTTCTACGTCTTTCTACGGATTTAGCATTGTTCGCACTTGCAAATTGCGGCCATTGCTGCGTATAAGTATAGCGCCATGGGTGGCGGTGTTGTGATATGGCACATCATGCTCATGCAGGCGGCGCGTTACCGTTGGGTGGGGATGGCCAAACATATTGTTGCGCCCAGAGGAAATTATGGCCAGTTGTGGGCTTGTTGCCGTCAAAAATGCATCGGAAGTGGATGTGCGGCTGCCATGGTGGGCAAGCTGCAAGATATCCACATTAATTTGTGTGCCACGTGCCACCAGATATTCTTCCACGGCTACGTAGATGTCCCCAGTAAGTAATATTGAATTTTCTCCATGCACCAAGAGCAGCACCAGCGAGGCGTTGTTGGTTTCCCTAAAAGTTCTTTCGTTGTAGGGGAATAGGGCATAAATGCGCATGTCGCCAAATTCTATCACATCTCCGGCAGAAATATAGCTTATGGGTGTGTTTGTGGCCGTCGCGGCGTGTTGCATCGCCTGGTACATGTAATATTCGGGTTCGCTATTGGCGTAGGCCAAAATTAGATGCTCTATACGGCCCGCGTACATGGCTTCCACCAGCCCCAGGGTATGGTCGCGGTGGTTGTGGGTGGCAATGGCGGTGGCCTGGGTGATGCCGCGATAGCTAAGATATGGCATCAGCGTATGGGTGCCTACATTTTCGCCCACGTCGCGGCCAAAGGCGCCGCCGCCGTCAATTATGATGGCAGAGGTGCCACGCGATACCACTACGGATTCGCCTTGTCCCACGTCCAGAAAGGTGATGTGGATATAGGGGCTTGCGCGTGCGACAATGAAGGATGCCGAAAAGCCAACCAGCATGGTAATACCGACAATACGCAGCCGTTTTGCGATATTTTTATCCGCGTGCATGATGTATAGAAAGGCTATTATGGCCGCCACGCTAATTAGCAGAACGGCAAGGCTTGGTTGCCCTGTAACCATTGTAGCATAAGGCAGACGTAATGACCAGCTTATTACGAAATTGTAAATCGTAAGTAAAATCCATAAGGGGAAGGCCAGGATATTTGCGAGAAATAGGCCAATTGCGCCGAAGATGCCTATTATGGCGATGGCGAAGCCCAGAACGATGACGAAGAAGACGCTGGGCAGCAATATGAAATTGACCAGGGGCGACACGGGCGAAACCTCGTAGAAAAGCCAGGCATTGACGATGAAGTAGGCGGCATTGGCGGCCAAAGTGCCCGCGAGGTATTTTTTGACATACCAATTGTTAAGAAGTGGTGCGAGGCGGCTGTGTCGTGTGGCCAACATGGCTAGGGCCTTGTCCGTGGGCGTTGTGCCCAATGAGAGGGCCAAAACCACGGAAAATGAATAGATAAAGCCGGGGTCGAAGAGGAATAACGGCTGATACAGCAGCAAGGCGATGGCCGCAAGAGACATGGATGTTGGTGTATCGTTTTCATAGCCCACAAGACCCGAAATTACGAGGGCTATGCCCATTATAGCGGCGCGCACCGTGGCAACGCCGGCACCTGTTAAGATGGCGAAAAGCACGATGAAAACTATGGTAAGCAGTGAACGCCTTTTAAGGCTTACGCCGAAAAATGCCAGGGATTTTTCAAGGGCAATGGCCAAAATGCTGACATGAAGGCCCGAAACCACCAAAATGTGGAACATACCCACAGAGCGGTACATCTCGCGCACTTCGTTGTCAAGGCTTGTTCTGTCGCCTACAATCATGGCTTTCATGATGCCTGCGGCCCAGGGCGGCAAAACCTCATCAAAAACGGCGGATAGGTGTACGCCAAAGTTGCGAATGTGCATCGTGGGCGTTAAGATGATTTCATAGGCCGACGCGGCCTCGGCGAAGATTTTATAGTCTATCCCACGACTGCGCAGAAATTGAAATTCATCAAACCCGCCTGGATTGCGAGGGCCGTCCAGGGGTAATAGATAGCCTGACACCAAGATACGCTGTCCCAGCGACACCGTTACATCCTCTGGTAGGTAAGCTACGATACCCAATGCGGATTGATGGACCTCTTCCGAAGGGCCTATGCGAAAGGCGATGGTGCGGATGCTTACGCGTTGCCGCCCCGTGCGCGTTGTCGAAACATCTTCCACGATGCCCTCTATGCGTACAAAACCATGACGCTGTGCCACTTCTTCCAGCAAAGGGTCGGTTGGTGTCAACGAATTTGCAATAAAAACCGCCCCTATGATGGCAAATGCAGGAAAAATAAGGGCGATTTTGCGCTTGTATACAAAAAAGTAAATTATTGCTAGGATGGTTGCGATAAGGCCGAAGATAAGCAGATGTTCATCAGGGTTGAAATATCGCCCAAAGATGATGCCGCCAACAAGAAAAGCGACAAGTGCTACCATTGGCCGCGCCATAATTTATCTCCTATGATTTCTGTTTTAAAGATACCAAAAACCCTATGCCAGAGCCGAGAAAAGCGGGTATAAAGGCAAACGGCCAAACATCCCAGAAAATTACCGGGGCTGACAGCCCGGCATAAGATACAATTGCAGGAATTGCAAGGCCATATGCGCTAAATATAAAGGGGTACAGCCATCTTAGCCAAGCTTTGGCAATTTGCATGAACAATGCCGTGCCAAAAGATGTTACAGGCAAAATTAAATAAAAACTAAGCAAGCCATAGCCGAAAAAATCTGCTGAATTTATCGTGAGGCCCCATAAAAGTATTGCAGAATAAATTGCAAATGAAATTCCGTAGCAAATTAGTGTTATTTTTTTAGCGCGAGGCATCCTTATCTCCCTAATGCTCTATTATCAAGCCTTCATCCCTCTCTATAGGTCTGCTTAAATCCATATGAAGGCTACTTCCTTCGCCGGACTGTATAGGCTCGCCATCAATAAAAATCTGCACGCGGCGCACTTCCGGACGCTCTGTTAGCGTATTGACAAGAGAAAAGACCATCATCTCTTCGAGGGCAAAACCACCGCCGGAAAGACTGTCATAAAAATCTTGTGTGAAGCCTACGAAAACCGTGTCACCCATGCGCTCTACCCTGTTATAAGTAGTGCCTATTGGAATGGCCTCAAAAAGACCGTAAGTTTGAGGGCCTTCAAGCAAGGCATCCAAAATGAAACGCTCGATATCTTCTAGGGGGTTTATGTCTATGGTTCTTGGTTCGGCCACAAGGCCTGTCATTTGGGCGTTTGTAAAATACAATACGATATTTGTGGTGGCCACGTCCAGCCCTACCACGGTTTCTAAAGAAGTATTTTCGCGGCTACGCAGGCCAAAAGGGTTGCCATCGCCATCCAACATGGGCTGATTGTTAACATAAAATACCAATTGGTCAACAAAATCCAGGTCTGTAAGGGTGTATACCAGCGAGCTTGTAGCAAATATCATTTCAATTGGCTGGCTGATGTCATTAAAGGATGGCGAAAATTCGATAAACAGTGTGTTTGCTTCAGTGCCAACCTCTAGCCTTGCGCCTAAGATATATACGCCTTGTGGTATGCTGGGTGAAAATGCAGATGCTTGTGGGCCTTCTTGAAGGCCTTGAAGCACAGCTTCTATAATATCTGTGTTATCGGCAATTTCAACTTGCCGCGGCTCGCTGCCCCAATGGCCGCTTTCGTCGCGGAAATAGAAGTTTACAGAAAGCATCTGGGCCCTCTCTGGTGGGTCTATTTCTACAACGAGGGCGTTTTGTAAGGTTAAGGGTATTAAAAGACCTATCATCAAAAGCAAAACCAAGGCTGCAATGCCTAATGCGCGCTTGCGCCTACGATGGCCTCTACTATTTTTTGATTTTTTGGAGATTTTTTTGGACAATTTCCCCGCCTCCTTTTAGCAACGATTTACGATTTGCATGATATTATTTACGACCTGTGATGCAGCGGAATTCTTACAACAAAAGTGCTTCCTTCTTCTTCTTTGCTTGTTAGCTTGATGCTGCCTTTGTGAAGCAATATGGTTTTGTGGGTTATGGACAGCCCAAGGCCCGTGCCGCCTGTTTCTCTGTCACGCCCTTTATCCACACGGAAAAAGCGGGTAAATATCTTTGCTTGGTTTTCCTCATTTATGCCTGTGCCGGTATCAGCCACGGTAACAAAGACATTTTTATGGTCTGCATCCAGCAAAATTTTTACATGGCCACCGGGGTTGTTATATTTTATGGCGTTTTCTACCAAATTAGACAAGGCAAGGCTTATTTTCATTTCGTCGGCCTCGATATTAACCTGCCTAAGCTCTGCAAAATCTATGGAAATTTCTCTTTGGTTAGCCAGGGGCTTTAGCCTCTTAATAACTTCTTCCAGCATTTTGTTGAGGCTAAAGTTGCTTAAATTAAGCGGCAACTCTACCTCGTCCAAGCGCACCAGGGTAAGAAGTTCGTTTACAATATCTGTCATTCTATCTACTTCCGATGTGATGTCGGTTAAAAACTCTTTATAAACCTCGCCCTCTACATTTTCTTGGTGTATCAGGGATTCTGACAGCACCTTTATAGAGCTTAGCGGCGTTTTAAGCTCGTGAGACACATTAGAAACAAATTCTTGTCGCGCGGTTTCTACTCTGGCCAATTTGTCCGTCATATTGTTTATGGCCAAGCCTAATTGGCTAAATTCGTCCTTACCGCTCAAATTTACTCTCTCTTCAAGGTGGCCCCTTGAAATTTCCTTTGTAGCGTATAGGATGTGGCGCATGGGCCGCAGAAGCCATTGGGCAATAAGCATAACAAATACCGCGACGGCAAAGCCAAGCAAGGCTATGAAGCCTATGGTAAGCCTGTTTATTTCGCTAAACAGTGCATCCAAGCCCGCAACACGATGGGTTACAATTACGGCACCCACAACGATGTTTTCATTGTCAAAAATAGGTGCAATTTCTGTGATAAGGCGTCCATCATTTACAGTGCTGTGCTGCACGCCTTCAAGGGCTTGCATTATTCCGGGGCCGGCCACCGTGTTGCCGCCATACACCATCAAAGAATCAAAAAGCACCATGGCCATTGTGTCAACCACAATTATGCGCGCCTGATGGCTTCTGCTGGACGCAAACATCTCCCGGTTTATTATGTCGCGTATTATGGGGTTGCTCATATAATCTGTATCGGTGGCCAAATGTGCTGTCTGGTTGGAAAGAAAGCGCATCTCTTGTGCCCTTTCTTCCATAAGATGGTCTTCCAAAATATTTACAATGTTGCCCCAAAGGATAAACATAGGAATTATGCTGACAACAAGATATGACAAAAAGAGCCTCCAACGAAGGGTACGTAAGCCAAAAAGCAGCCTACGCGCACCTCTGACAAGCTTGATGGGTAGCTGTATGGCCTTTTTTTTGGTTAAACCGTCCGCTGTCATGATAAATACCTGCTATTTGAAATAATATCCAACTCCCCATTTAGTATGGATGTATTTAGGGTCGCTTGGGGCATCCTCAATTTTCTCGCGCAACCTACGCACATGCACGTCCACTGTGCGCACATCGCCGGGATAATCGTAACCCCATACTGTGTTCAAAAGCTCTTCGCGGGTATACACTCTCTCGGCATTTTCTATCAAAAGCTCTAGCAAGTCAAATTCCTTGGCGGTGAGGTTAACCTCTTTGCCGGATATATTAACCCGGCGGCTATCTACCTCTATTTCAAGGCCGCGCACGGTATGCACGCTTTTTTCAGCCTGACCCTTGCCGTTTTTCTTGCCAGACCTACGCAAAATAGCTTTTATGCGGGCCTTTAGCTCTAAAATATTAAAGGGCTTTGTGATATAATCGTCCGCGCCATATTCCAGGCCCATAATTTTGTCCATGTCTTCGCTTTTGGCCGTTAGCATTATGATGGGTGTTGCGGAAAATTCCCTTATGCTTTGGCAAACTTCAAGGCCATCCAACTTTGGCAGCATGACATCAAGGATGATAAGGTCAAAACCGCCGGCGCGGGCCGTCTCCAAAGCCTCTTCGCCGTCATGGGCCACGGCAACCTCTATGCCATCTTGTTCCAGGCTAAATTTTATGCCTTTTACAATGTTTTTTTCGTCATCGACAACCAAAATCCTATTCGCCATGTTTTCTTCTCCTAATCCACAGTTATCCTGTCTCTCAAATTCTCAAAAGTTATATCGCCTATACCCCTTACATTTTTAATTTCCTCTATGGTGGCAAAGCCGCCGCGGGCTTCCCTGTGGCTTATTATATCGGCCGCCATAATGCGTCCTATGCCACTTAGGGTTTGCAGTTGCTCGCTTGTTGCTGTGTTTATGTTTACGCGGCCGTCAGATGCAATGCCTGCTGCGCCGCCGGATGCCGTAACCGCTGGCGGCGCATTGTCCGCAAGGCTAAAGATGATGATATGCTGTTCGTCAACAATTCTTGCGGCTAGGCTTATCGCGTTACGGTCTGCATATTGTGTCAAGCCACCTGCGGCCTCAACAACATTGTATATGCGCGCACCTTCGTAAAAGGCAAAAAGGCCTGGGTTATAAACCTCGCCGCTTATAGAAACTTTTATAACTTGTGGCTCGGCTGGCTCTTCGTCTTGGGAATATCGGCCGCCCTCTGTGGCGTAGCCTCTAGTATCCACATCCATACCAACAAGCACCATGGGCGTGTTTCTTTGTTCGTTTATATACAGTGCCGCAAAGAGGGCAATTACGCCAATTGCGCCAAAAAACAGCAACTTCATTGTTAATGGCGACTTTATTTTTAGCTTTGTCCTTAGCTTCTCAAGCATGGCCTGCCTCCTAATAGATAAGATTATATCAAATTTCCAATTAAAATTCAACCCGTGGTTTGTTGAAATTCCCCGTTCAATATGATACACTATAGCAGGTGTCGCAAAATTTGGAGGTTTTAATGTCTCGAAATAAAGTTAGTTTCTATCTTATTGTCATAAGCCAGGGCATTGGTCTTATAGGTGCCGCAGTTTTGCGCTTTGCCATATCGTTGCATGTGCTGGATTTAACAGGATCCGCCGAAATTTTCGCCACGATGGTAGCCGTTTCCTTTTTGCCGCTTATTGTGTTTACGCCTCTGGGTGGTGCCATTGCCGATAGATTTTCCAAAAAAATGATGTTGGTTATATGCGACAGTGCAAATACGCTTTTGGTGGGCCTTTTGGCCATCATGCTTTTTGGCGGCACACAATCTGTTTTGATGCTTGGTGCCACAATAACACTACTTACCCTAATTTCTGCTTTCTATCACCCGACAGTAACAGCCAGCCTGCCAGCCATTTTGGAAAAGGATGAGCTTGTAAGCGCAAATGGCCTTGTGCAGGGCATAAGGTCTATATCAATATTGGCAGCGCCCATGCTGGCGGCATTTTTGTTCGGAACCATAGGCGTCGAAAGTCTTGTTGGTCTTTGCGCCGCAATATTTTTGTTTTCGGCCCTAATAAACATCTTTATCAAAATTCCTTTTAAGGCCCAAGAAGCCGAAAGAGGCATCGTAGCTGCAATTGCAGGCGATTTAAGGGAAGGATTTTTATATATAACCAAAGAAAATCGCTTGCTTTTGAAAGTGTCACTGATATTTACCGGCGTGTTGTTTTTTCATCAAGCCATGCTGTCTATTACATACCCATATATGGTGAGAGTGACACTTGGCCTAAGCGAGTTTCATTTTGGCGCGGGTAACGCCGCCATAGGAGCTGCCACGCTGATAGGCAGCCTTGTGTCAGGCAAACTAAGAAAATATTTGCAAATACATCATATGCCCATTTATGTAGCCATTATCGGCTTAGCAACCATACCCATAACCCTTTCGGCGGCACTTTCCGTAGGGAACGCAATTATCCCATATCTTCTGCTGGTTGTGGGCTTTATGACAATAATGTTTTGTTTTACCCTAACCAATATAATGATTTTGTCATACGTACAAACTAATGTGCCGATGCATATAGTGGGCAAGGTTATGGCCCTGACAATGACCATAGCCAACGCATCAGCACCCGCTGGTCAATTTGTAATGGGCTTTCTGATTGAAGGTTTAGCGTATTGGCAATTTGCCCTTTATGCAGGCATAGCCTTGGTGACATTGGGCCTGGCAATAATGGCGAAAAGGCTGCTGTCAATTAAATCAGCAGCACTAATTGAAAATGAATAGAAAAACAAAACAACCCCATTGTCGGGGTTGTTTTTCTATAATCTATTGCGCTTGTGCTACAACAGGATACACAGAAACTTTCTTTTTGTCTCTGCCCATGCGCTCGTAACGCACGCGGCCATCTACCAACGCAAAGAGGTTGTCATTGTTGCCGCGGCCTACATTGTTGCCGGGATGTATTTTTGTGCCGCGCTGTGTGTACAGGATGTTGCCCGCACGCACAATTTGGCCATCGGCGCGCTTTGCGCCTAATCTTTTAGATTGAGATTCGCGACCGTTTCTTGAAGAGCCAACGCCCTTTTTGCTGGCAAAAAATTGCAAATTCATTTTCAACATAATATGCACCTCGCTATCAACTATTAATTATGTTAATTTGGATATCATCACCGTAGCTTTCCTCAATAAGCCTTAAACCGAAAACCATATTGTCAATTATCAAATTTGCAGCATGGTTTCGTGTGCCGCGCTTTATGTCACCCACCTCAAAGTCAATATAACCAGTATCCCCGTGTTTTTCAACTACATCCAAGTTAAATTGACTTTGGATGAAATTGGCACAAGTGATAACAAGGGCGGAAACGCCGGCGCAAACAATTTCTTGTCCGTGGCTTAACACCTTAAAGCGATATATATCCCGATTTTTGTTGTAATATAGAAATACCTTTATCATTTCATTTTAACCGTTTATGGCCTCGATACGAAGGCTTGTAAAGGGCTGCCTGTGGCCTTTTTTCTTCTGATATCCCTTTTTGGCCTTATATTTGAAAACTATAACCTTCTTTTCCTTGCCTTGTGCCAGCACAGAGGCCGTTACTGTGGCGCCATTTACATATGGTGCGCCAACTTTTGGGGCGTCTCCGCCGGATACCAGCAGCACTTTGTCAAAAGTTATGCTTTCTTCCGGTGCGGCCTCAAGCTTTTCAACTTTGATGACATCGCCCGCTTTTACGTTATACTGCTTTCCGCCTGTTTCAATAATTGCGTACATTTTTCTACCTTCTTTCAATTATACTCGCCGATAGCAGGCTCTGCATCATGCAGATTATGGCCTTTATCGAGCGGCTGTTACACGAAAAGTCATTATATCATTTTACTCTTTATTTGTCAAGAAAACTTTTTGTGACAACACAGCGTAGCAAACCTGCTGTGCGTTTTTGCCATCAATTCTAAAGGCAACGGTTTTGTTATAGGGTGCGCCCAAGGTAATTTTTAGCACTGCCTTGTCGGTTGCTTCGGCAGCTATTATCTGATAATACTCAATACGCGTAGGTTTCTTTGCAAATATCCATTTGGCCATTAGATGGTCTTCATAGACATAAAGACTTGTTGCGGTTCCTTTGCCAAATATAATGCCAATTACCAAGAAAAACGCGCCAAGCACAATAAGCACTATCGGAAAAGTGTCAGTGTATCCCAGGCCTAGCTGGTGGTTTTCAAAGATAAGCAGCGTGCCAATTGCCATAAGCATTATGCCGCATACGATATTGGCCACAAGGGCAAACCTTGCGGCTTTTTTGCCTTGTGCTGATGCCAAAAGCTTGCTTTCTCCTGGGTTGTTCATAATATCACACTCCTGTAGAGCCAAATCCGCCTTCGCCGCGTTAGCTTTCGGGCAGATGGTCTGTTTGCATGAAATTCATGCGCTCCAAAATCAAATCTCTCATCTTCGCTGCCTTCTTCTTGTTAAATTTTGTCATCGGCCCGCCTATTATGTATGTGATTTCTTCTGGGATGCCTTTAGAATTGTGCAGCTTGATATCCAGTGTTTTAACCCAGAAAAAAAGAATAGCAACCAGCATACCGATAAGCCCATTGCGTGCAAAAGAATCAGAGCCGGACCATAACCTGCCTATTTCTATGCTTTCAATCTGGCTGTATTCGACTTCAAGCGCCTTTCTAAGGCGAGCCCATTTAAATGTAACATGACTTTCGTATACATGAATACTAACTTGCGAAATGAGCAAAAACAGCGGCACAAGAACTATTACTGCGCCGGAAGCAATAAGAAAAATCAGTCCATCTTCATCTGCTAATATGCGGTCAAGCGCATTGCCGTCATAATTCAGAAAACTGTTAAAATCACCAAAAATTATTAATACAGTTACGATGGGTATTGCGAGCCCTATAAGAGCCATAAATGTACAAAGCCACTTTATGACAGGGTTGCAATATTTCGCAGAAGCCAACAGTTTGTTCTCCATAAACAAACCATCCTTTCGAGAATTACATTCCGGTAGACCCAAAGCCGCCCTCGCCGCGCTGGGTTTCGGATAGGTTTTCTACTTGCTCAAATTCTATGCGTTCCACCTTATTTATTACCATTTGAGCAATTCTGTCGCCTCTGTTTATCGTAAAGTCCTCATCACTGTGGTTTATTAGCAGAACGTTTATTTCGCCGCGATAGTCCGCATCAATTGTTCCCGGTGCATTGGGCATGGATATGCCGTGCTTTAGGCCAAGGCCGCTTCGGGGGCGTATTTGCGCCTCAAAGCCTATAGGCATGGCCATTTTAAAGCCACAGGGTACAGTAGCCCTCTGGCGCGGCCGTAAAACCATTTCGCTTTGCACATGGGCATATAAATCCATCCCTGCCGCGCCATCAGTCATATACTGTGGCAACGGCAGGTCTTTAGCTTCATCTAATTGTTGAATATAAAATCCCATTATCGTCTATCGCCGCCTGGTCTTCCGCCTCTATCACCGCCGGGTCTGCCGCCGGGTCTGCCGCCTCTATCGTTGCCGCCGGGCCTTGGTCTGGCCGGTGGACGCTTAACGATAAGGTCTTCGGGTTTTACGCCCGGCAATGTAGCCTTGTGGGAGAAGTTAAGTCTGCCTTGGTCATCAATTTCCATTAGCTTCACTTCAAGCATGTCGCCGATGTTTACAACGCTTTCTACTTTATCTACCCTTTCCAGAGACAGCTGCGAGATGTGGCAAAGGCCGTCTTTTTCAGGGGCTATTTCCACAAAGGCACCAAAGTCCATGATGCGCACAACTTTGCCCGTGTAGACCTTGCCAACTTCTGGCTCCATAACAATAGCATTTATGGTATCTATGGCTTTTTGGATATTATCCATGTTATAGCCAACAACATAAATTTTGCCGTCGTCCATGGTGTCGATGGTTATGCCGCCTGCTTCCAGCTTGTCGCCGCCGCATTCTTCAATGATGCGATGGATAACCTTGCCGCGGGGCCCAATAACTTCGCCCATTTTCTCGGGATTAATTTGCACCATAACAATTTTAGGTGCGTATTGCGAAATTTCGGGACGGTGGGTGTCTATGGCTTTGTTCATGGATTCTTCAAGGATGTTAATGCGCAAATCCCTGCATTGCTCCAGGGAAGACTTGATAATTTCAGGCGTTAGGCCTTCAAGCTTGATGTCCACTTGTATGGCGGTGATGCCTTCGGTGGTACCGGCTACTTTGAAATCCATATCGCCGAAGAAGTCTTCAATGCCTTGGATGTCGGCCAGCAACACAAAGTCGCTTTCATCATTATCGTCCGTCACAAGGCCCACGGAAATACCCGCCACGGCGCGCTTTATGGGCACGCCCGCCGCCATAAGGGAAAGGGAGCTGCCGCACACGCTGGCCTGGGATGTAGAGCCGTTAGAGCTTACAACCTCTGATACAAGGCGGATGGCGTAAGGAAATTCTTCTTCGCTTGGCAGTACGGGCAGCAGAGCGCGCTCTGCCAAGGCACCATGGCCAATTTCACGACGGCCGGGGCCGCGTGATGGGCGGGTTTCGCCTACGGAGAAGCTTGGGAAGTTGTAATGATGCATGTAACGCTTCATTTCTTCGCCCAAATCCAGGCCGTCAAGGCGCTGAACATTGCTCATAGAGCCAAGGGTGGTCACTGTCATAACCTGTGTCTGCCCACGGCTGAAAATTGCAGAGCCATGTACGCGAGGCACTACGTCCACTTCGGACTCCAGCCTGCGTATTTGGTCCAAACCGCGGCCGTCGGGACGCTTGCTGTCCTTTAAAATCATGCGGCGTACAGTTTGCTTCTCAAATTTATAAATAGACTCATTTATCCATTTTGCAGCCTCTTCAGGCTCCATGTCAGCAAACTTGGGCACTAAAGCCTCAAGGGTTTCTTCTTTTATCTGCCCAACAGCCGCATCGCGTAGCTGCTTTTGGTCAAAGAAAACAGCGGCTTCCATGCGCCCGTCGCCAACAAAGTCTTTCACGGCAGCAAAAACTTCCGCCGGTATCTCAATTTTCTCAAATTCGCGCTTTGGCTTGCCTTCAACAGCGGCTATGCTCTCGATAAATTCCACAATACGCACATTTTCCTCGTGGGCACGCATTATGGCCTTAAACATCACATCTTCCGGCACTTCGTTGGCACCGGCCTCAATCATCATCACCTTTTCCTTGGTGGATGACACCGTAAGGGCCAGCTGGCTTTTTTCCCGTTGCTCTACATTGGGATTAATTATAAATTCGCCATCTATCAGCCCCACATTTACGGCACCAGTAGGGCCGTTGAAAGGTATGTCGGATATGGCAAGGGCGATGTTTGCGCCTATCATTGCGGCAATTTCTGGGCTATGGTCTTGGTCCACAGACCATACCGTGGCCACAACAGCCACATCATTGCGCATATTATCGGGGAAAAGGGGCCTTATGGGCCTGTCAATGAGGCGAGAGGTAAGCACCGCGTTTTCCGTAGGCCTGCCTTCGCGTTTGATAAAGCCACCGGGTATTTTGCCCACGGCGTAAAGTCTTTCTTCGTAATCGCAGGAAAGCGGGAAAAAGTCTATACCTGCCCGCGGCTTTTCTGAAGCTGTGGCTGTGCAAAGCACCACTGTTTGGCCATAATGCACAACAGCGGCACCGCCGGCCAGCTCGGCCACACGGCCAATTTCTACCTTGAGGGGATCGCCCGCCAATTCTAATTCATAAGTTCTGTACATGTTTTTCTCCTAAGTTTTAGTCACGGCACTTTATGCAATAAACCCTCGCATCAGTGCCATCTTGATGGGGGAAATCTCCGACATAATGCCATCCGTACTTTTCGTAATATCCGATATGGTAGGTGTTAAGATATAGCTTTTCTATGCCAGGCTTTGCGGCCTTGTGGACGGCATGGGCGAGCAAACGCCCGCCCGGCTGTTGTCCACGTATATCCGGATCTACAAACAATGCGCATAATCTCTGGCATTATTATTTCCTAATTCCAAGTGCCGCAATCAATTCGCGATATTTTTCAATGTCTTTTCTCATCATATAGTCCAAAAGACCGCGTCTTTGACCAACCATCATCAAAAGACCGCGTCTGCTGTGATGGTCTTTTTTATGAATTTTTAGATGCTCTGTTAGGTGGTTAATTCTTTCTGTCAAAAGTGCTATCTGTACCTCTGGCGAGCCCGTGTCCTCTGGGGTTCTGCCAAACTTTTCAACGATTGCCTTCTTGTCAATTGTCATTTCTTTCTCCTCCTAAAATTATAATTATCCCGCATATCAAGAAACGGATGAGGAAACCCAGCCTCCTAATATCGGCTTTTACAACCAATGTATTCTAACACAAAAAAAGGCCATTTGCAAGCCTTTTTGCGTAAAATGATAAATATATGGTTGTTTTAAAAAAATATGCCGAAGGCAGCAGGCAAAAGCCCCATAAAAAATCCTAGAAACCCGCCTAATAACACAATCCATTTAAGATGCTTGCCTACAACGGACAACACAAGCCGCTCCATCTCATGCATTTCAAAGGCATTTATGCGGCCTTCTGCAATTTTGGCCACATCCAGCGAAGCAATCATATATTCGCCTGCTTTTTGTGCCAAAATTGTAATGGTTTTGCGTACGAAGCTGTCTATAGATTGTCTGTAATTCGCATTGTTTGGTAAAATTTGGCTTGGTGCCATTGAAAGTAAGTGAACAACGGCTTTTTCGGGCGCAACATGTGATGTGATACCATTGAAAATCTTTTCAACATGCTCTTGCTTTAAATTTCTTTGGAGGGCGGAAATAGCAGTTTCAAGCCAATTGTCAATAGAAGACTTGTCCAATTTGTCAGTTAGCTGCCCTATTTCTTTATCAAGATAGCCATCCACAAAAGCGACAATCTTTTCGTAAATCAAGGCTTGATTTTCCGCGTCGTCAAGATATTTCAGCAGGTTTTGCGCAATGCTGTCATAAATTTTGTCGGCGTTTACAAAAAGGCCCATAAAACCGTTTGCATTTTCCTTGACTATTTTGGCGACAAGCTCTCGCAGACGGGCGTCAACGCGGGCATCTGCCAGAAAGTCGCGACAGATGGGGCCTAAGCGATGCATATTGTTTTTTGCAGCGCCCTTGGCTGCAGTGACGGCCCCTTGGGGGATGATGTCGGAAAGTTTTGTCTCGCTGTTTCTCGCATTTGCCAGCGAATTATTCACAAAATCCGTCACAAGACGGGCAAAATCCTCGCTTTGCAGGTATGGCAGGGCTTTGTCTTGGGCATATTCCTGCGCCACCTCAAGTATTTTGCCCATAAGTTTTTCAGAATTTTGCACTGCTGCTTGCGCAACTTCTTCTTCGTCGCGCTTTAGCAAGTCCGCAGCAATCTTTGAAATAGAATCATGGCTTGTAACAATTTTTTCTATGAAATTTTGGACGATATCCACGATATTGTCCACGATGCTGGTATTTGATACCGCTTCTACCAAGGCATTGCTTGTTAAGATGTTTTCTGCTATGGTTTCGCCCATCTTTTGGGCAAGCTGCTGCCTTTGCCGCGGCACAAGCCCGGGTGTGAAGGGCACACGCAGGCCAAAGATGCGCACCTCTTTATGGGGCCGAAATATCATAACTATGGCCAAAAGGTTGGTAGAAAAGGCTATTATAGCACCAATAATAGGTATTACCAAAAACGACAAAAATTCCAAATTATGCATCCGTTACCCTCTGTATAATTTCATCTTTACTTATTTTGTAGGAAAGCGTCATCAAACTGTCAGCAAGGCGCACATTTTCCACGGTTAGGTTGCTTGGCACTGTTAAATCGCTGCCGGAAAAATTCCAAACGCCTTTTACATCTGACTTTGCCAGGATGTCTATAAATTGCCCTACTGCTTGGCCCGGCAATGCTATGACAGCAATATCTACGTGGTTTTGTGACAAAAAGTCTGGTAAAAGTGTGGTGTCCATAACCGACATGCCGCCTATTTCTTTGCCGATAACGTCAGAACTGCTGTCAAAAAGCGCGATAAAGCTGTACCCGCGCTTTGCAAAGCCACGATAATTTACCAAAGCTTGGCCGAAATTGCCAGCACCTATAAGTACCATCGCATAGGACTTGTCCAGTCCAAGGATATGCCTAATCTCGTGGTACAGCAGAGCCACATTATAGCCATAGCCCTGCTGGCCAAAAGAGCCGAAATTGTTAAGGTCCTGCCTTATTTGGCTGGCGGTGATGCCCATGCGTGTGGCAAGCTCCTTTGATGATATGCGTGTGATGTCCTTATCCAAAAGGTCTCCCAAATATCTGTAATATCGCGGCAAACGCTGTATAACCGCCGTTGAAATCTTTTTATCGCTCTTCATTATGATGTCCCCCTACTGGCTTTCTTGGTCAAACTGCTTTGTTAAATATTATACCAAATTGTAAAGCAATTTGTCAATCTTGAATTGTTAAGCAGCTTGGGTTATAATGGTTATTGTGTTCAGGCTATTGGGCGCTGGAAGGGCTTGCTTTTTTCTTACAAAAGAAGGAGGAAAGCCTATGTTATCTGATTATGAAGCATTGTCTTTGTTAATTAAGTTAGCTACTTTCGTTATCTATGTTTACATAAATATGGACAATGAAAATAACCAGCCACCAAACGCGAGGTAAGACTGGTTATTTTCTAGTCACCCAATAACTAGCAAGCCCTTCCGCACCCAATGGCGGCTGAGCCAAGGAATGAGGGAGCTTCAGACCCTCTCTCATTCCTATATTAAAATTATTATATCACAGAGTGAAGATTTACGCAAGCATAAATATGATATAGGCTATAGGTGATTAAAATGCTATTAAATTGCGCAAACATACAAAAATCCTTTGGGGCCACAGAGGTGCTTAAAAGCGCGTCCTTGATGGTTGAGGAAAAAGAAAAGGTGGCCTTGGTTGGTGTAAATGGTGCCGGCAAAACCACGCTGTTTAAAATTATTTTGGGCGAGCTTGCGCCGGATGGCGGCGAAATTGCGCTGAAAAAGGGCGCACGGCTGGCATACCTTTCGCAGCATATGGATTTGGCCCCCGAAAACACCATCTACGAAGAGCTTCTTTCGGTTTTCAAGCATCTTGCGGATATGGAAGAGGATATTCGTCAAATGGAAGGGCAGATGGCGGCGCTTTCAGACGCGCCGCTGGACCGCCTTATGGAAAAGTATGCAAAAACCGTAAAAGGCTTTGAAGATAGCCGCGGGTATGAATATAAAAGCCGTGTGCGCGGCGTTTTGGCTGGGCTTGGCTTTAATGAGGTAGAGCATACCCTTGGCATTGCAAAGCTATCCGGCGGCCAGAAGACGCGGGTTGCCTTGGGCAAGCTGCTTCTTTCAGAGCCCGATTTGCTGCTGCTTGACGAGCCCACAAACCACCTGGATATCGCCGCGATAACCTGGCTTGAGGACTATTTTCTGCGTGAATACGAAAAAGCCGTAGTGATAATTTCTCATGACCGCTATTTTTTAGACAAAGTAGCGAAAAAGGTCGTGGAAATAGAGCATGGCAAGGCTAAAAGCTATCGCGGCAACTATAGCACTTTTATTGAGAAAAAAGCGCGGGACTTTGAAATTGAAATGCACCATTACGCAAGCCAGCAAAAAGAAATTGCGAAACAAATGGAAAGCATCCGCCTTTTGCGCTCGTTTAACCGCGAAAAGTCTGTCCGTCGGGCGCGCAGCAAGGAAAAGCAGCTGGCGAAGATGGAAAGGGTGGATAAGCCCCAGCCTGCACCCGACAAAATGCGCCTTTCCCTTGTGCCGCAAATACAAAGCGGCTACGATGTGTTAACGATAAAGGGTGCGAAAAAGACCTTTGGAGACTATCTGCTTTTTAAAAACATCAACATGGAAATAAAGCGGGGCGAGAAGGTTGCGCTGATAGGCGAAAATGGCGTAGGCAAAACGACGCTGTTTAACATGTTGCGGGAAGGCGATGGTGCCATTACGCTTGGCACGAATGTGAAAATTGGATATTATGACCAAGAGCTGAAATTTACAGACGCTGAAAAGTCCATATTCCAAGAGATTTCGGACACATACCCCCGCATGAAAAACCTGGAAATACGCAATGCCCTTGCGGCCTTCCTGTTTGTGGCCGACGAGATTGATAAAAAACTGGGTGCCCTTTCCGGCGGCGAGCGCGGACGCGTGGCGCTGTGCAAGCTGATGCTGTCTGATGTAAACTTCCTTCTTCTGGACGAGCCCACAAACCATCTGGACCTGTTCTCCAAAGAGATTTTGGAAAATGCACTGATAGAATACGAAGGCACCGTGCTTTATATCTCCCACGACCGCTATTTCATCAACAACACAGCAGAAAAAATTTACGAGCTTCAAAAGGGCGGCAGTACGATATATCTTGGTAATTATGACTATTACGTAGAAAAAAAGACCGAAATGGCTGCCAATACCAATCAGCCGCTTGCAGAAGAAACCTTTGGCCGCCCATCCAGCAAAGACGACTATCTTCGCAACAAAGAAGAAGCTGCCAAAGTCCGTAAAAACAAAGCAAAAGTTGAAAAACTGGAAGCTAAAATAGAAGAAACCGAAGCGGCCATCGTTGCAGCCGATACCGAGCTTGCAAAAGATGAAGTTGCCACCGATGCTACAAAGGCGCAAGAGGTGTATCTTATGAAAGTTGCGTTAGAGGAAAAACTTGTAAGGCTGATAGAAGAATGGGAAGAAGTGGCGCATTTATGAAGGCCTTAGCTGCCATCGGCTTCATAATGATACAGATGCTGTCAAATATATAACCATTGGCTATAATTGTGCCTACCATGCTACTGATAATTATATTGCTGGCTGCATTGTGAAGGAATAATGGTAGGCATAAAAATTTTGCTTGACAAGTGTACTTGGCATATGGTATTATTGTAATACCAAGAAAACTTGGTAAAAATACAATAACACTTGGAGGGAAATTTTATGGATAAAGACAAAATTTTGGAACAAAGCAGGGCGGCAAAGAAAGACGAGGGCTTAGAAAATGCAAAGCTAAAAGGTAATATGATAGGCGAATATGCCATGTCTGTCGTAGCACTTCCTATAGCAATCTACTCGCTATTTGTCGGCGAATTTGTAGTGGCATGGGCCATAGGTGGGATTGCTTTCGCGTTTGTGTTTGGGCAATCCTTTAACCTTTATCGCTTTACAAAAAGAAAATACCATCTAGCTTGGACGATTTTCAGCGTTATCTTTACTATAATTTTTATTGTGCAATTTTTGGCAGAATCTCAAGGATGGTGGGTAACTTGGGGACCCCATCGTATGTGGGGGTAGCAGATTATGAAAGATGAAATTGCGTTGAAAAACAAACTGAAAGTGGCCAGGGCTGAAAAAGGCCTTTCGCAAACCACTTTAGCAGAGATTGTGGGCGTTTCGCGCAACACAATAAGCTCTATTGAAACAGGGCAATTTTGCCCCACGGCAAAGCTGGCTCTTATCCTATGCATTGCGCTGGACAAAAAATTTGAGGATTTGTTTTACTTTGATATGCTATAACTAATCTAAGTTAAAAATCATTGAAAGCTGCCCTGCAAAACTACTTGAATCGTTGTAGATTTCGCAGCTTGCTTTCAATGTTTTAACGTAAGATTAGTACAATGTGGCAAACGGCTATAAAGCAGCAAAATGGGTGACCGCAAGGTTGCCCTTACTTTTTGTTGCTCAAAATCTTCATTCATGGTATAATGTTATTGGCCTAATCGGCCTAGAATGGAGACGCTTATGAGATACATTGAAGATTTAAAAGACGGTGAAAACATCATTGTCCATTATTTGTGCAAGAAAAAAGAGACATTAAAGACGAAAAGTGGAAAAAACTATATGTCCATGATTTTGGGGGATAGAACGGGTACGATATCGGCCAAAGCCTGGACCCTTAACAACGACATACAAAACTTTGAGACGGGAGATTTTATCAAGGTTGAAGCAACTGTGGTTACTTATGTTGACGATTTGCAGCTTAATGTGCGTAAAATTCGGAAATCTATGGAAGGGGAATATCTGCCTGCGGACTATATCCCAACTACTGACAAGGATGTTAACGCCCTTTACGCCGCCGTGTGCGAGATGATACAGTCCATTGAAAATACACATATAGGACAGCTGCTAACAAATATCTTCGTAGAAAACCAAGAGATTAAGGGGGCGTTTTTGCAACATTCTGCTGCGCGAAGTATGCATCACAGCTATATGGGCGGCCTATGCGAGCACACCCTTTCGGTTGCCCAAATTTGCGACTTTTTAGCACCGCGCTATAAATTTGTAAACCGGGATTTGCTTATTTGCGCCGCCCTGCTGCACGATATTGGCAAGATTTATGAACTTTCGGACTTTCCTGAAAACGACTATACCGACGATGGCAAGCTTTTGGGCCATATATACATCGGTAACGAGCTTATCGGCGAGGAAGTTGCCAAAATTGACGGCTTCCCCCCTGCGCTAAAGAGCTTGTTGCAGCATTGCATCCTTTCGCATCACGGCAAGCATGAATTTGGCTCGCCTATCTTGCCTAAAACCATGGAAGCAATGATTTTAAGCTATGCGGACATCACCGACGCCCATGTGAAGATGGTTGAAGAGGCCTTGGAGAAAGGCCCTGCAACAAGCGAATGGGCGGGATATAATCGTGTGCTGGCTAGAGATTTACGTAAATCAAACTTTTGATACAGTTTCACACAAACTTTTGCCTACGCATGTCGTAGATATTATAGCAGAAAATTAAATTTAGGGCCTGTTCCCACTATAAGAAAATGCAGATTTGTGAGGCGATTTTTCGCCAATCAAGGAGCTGAGGACGACGCGTGTCTAAGGACACGCTAGGACGAAGAGACGCAGAGTGGCGGAAATATCGACCGCAAATGTGCGTTTTCGTTAGTGGGAACAGGCCCTAGCATGAAAGAGGAGAAAAAATGAAAATATTATCTTTTGACGCTTACACCCTGAAATGGATTGCTGTTGTTGGCATGATTGCAAACCACGTTGCCATAGGCCTTGCCCCCGCCTTGCCCCTTGCCCCTTTGCTTATTTTGTACGCTGCCGGCGGCCTTACCTACGTTATAATGGCGTATTTTGTGGTAGAGGGATATAGGCATACCTCAAACTTAAAGAAATATATTGGGCGGCTGTTTATATTTGGCCTTATTGCTCAAGCGTTTCACCCCACGGTGTTAGGTGTAACAGATATGATGGGCACAGGATTTTTCTTAAACATTATGTTCACCATCATCCTAAGCCTGTTTGTGCTACTTATGTACGACAAGATTAAAATTCGCTTTTTGTTCTGGCTTTTGTTTGTTGTGGCGTGTTTTGTAGCTATGTTTATGGATTTGGCTTTTGTAGGTGTTTTGGTGCCTGTTTTGTATTATGCCATTAAAAAAGAAGGCCTAAGACGCACTTTGCCTGGCATTATTGCTGGCACTATTTTTGGGGTGCTTGGGTTGCTTAGCGCGTTGGCTCCGCTAATTTACCTTCTTACAGGCGAGCTTGCCGTAGAAGTTTACGCAGCCGCAGAAATGACCGGATTATCCATAGAATTAATGGTGGCTACGCCAGTATTTGCTATTGGTTGCTTCTTGGGCGCCATCCTAATTCGCAATTACAATGGCGAAAGAGGAAAGCGTGCAAAATGGCTGTTTTATGTGGCGTATCCCCTGCATTTGGCGGTTATAGCCGCAATTATGGTTATTATGGGGCTTGCAACATTCAATTTATTTGGATTTATTTCGTTTTAATTGTACCAGACCTTTGCCTGCACATATCGTAGGTTATTGTAGGAGGTATCGGTTTGAGATAAGCTTAAAATGCTGGGGACTTATCCTTGCATTTTTTGTCTTCAATATACTGCCAATGTTAGAACCTGTTTACTATCTCCATTCCGACGCCTTTTCGGCTTATTTTCCCCATGGCCGCGTTGCGCGCTCCTAGCAGATATCTATATAATATGCGTCGTCGCGCGCGCCTTGCCCTGGGAAAAAACCCTCGAAAATTCGCCGAAAGCGAGATAGTAAACAGGTTCTTAGGAATTGTTGCGGTTTTATTTGCAGCAGTAGAATACTTTTCACTTGGCGTTATCGCCGCGTATATCATGAATATAATATCAAACTGTCTAATTGTGCTTTTTGCGCGCAAACATTTGCCTAAAGGCAGATATCAGCATAGGCATGTTAGAGAATAGGAGAATAATAATGAAAAAAAGAATTTTTGGGTTTATGACACTTATGACAGCCGCTGTCATGATACTTAGCGGCTGCGCTACTGTAGGGGCTAGCGTCATCCGCGGGGCGGGGCCTGTTGTTTCACAAACCTTTGATGTGGGCAACTTTACAGATGTCAGTGTTGGCGGCTCGCGCATAGTGATTTTCCGCGAAGCGGCTGAACATTCTGTTACCATAGAAATGCAAGAGAGTTTATTTGAATATCTAACCCTTGAAGTACGTGGCGGCACACTGCATGTAGGCCAGCGCGCGGGCGTTGGCATTGACTTTGGCCGTTATAGCCCAAGGGTATACATCTACGCGCCCAGCCTTGAAGGGATAAACCTTAGCGGCAGCAGCAATACCGAGGGCTGGGACAAAATTTTTGCCCAAAACTTTTTCGTTAGTGCAAGCGGGTCAAGCAGTATTGACATCGCCTTAGAGGTTGAGACGCTTGAGATGCATCTGTCCGGTTCTTCAAGGGCTACCCTTATAGGAAGTGCAGATGATGTTGATATCTCTCTCAGCGGTTCTAGCAGGGTTTTGGCTGAAGATTTACAAGCCGGCAGTGTGGACGTGGGCTCATCAGGCTCTGCCCGTGTGTATATTGCAGTTTCGGATAGCCTAAATGTTAACGGCAGCGGCTCCAGTCGTGTACGTTACGCAGGCAATCCTTCCGTCAGCGTCAGAACATCCGGCTCATCCTCGGTTAGTCCAATAAATTAGGGAGAATTAAATATGAGAAAAAACAAATCAAAAATCTTGGCTGTTTGCGTTATGATAATGATGGCGTTTTCGCTGGCATCATGCGGAATATCAAGAACCATCATAGACGTTATCGACACCGTTGAAGAAATTGCCGATGCCGTAAATGAAGGCGTGGGTATTATTATGCAAGGAGTTACGAGCTTTGCCATTGACGAGATGGGCGGCGGCCCCATTGTAAATCTTGTCGCGGATATAGAGCCGGGCGGGGATTTGTACGTTAGCCTTGCAAACAATGCCATAAGCATCCGCACACATGGGGAAGATACCATACGTGTTGATTTTAGCCCACCTACTACAGGGAATTACGTAGTCCCCGAAGGCTCATTTAATAGAGCCGAAAACCGCCTTGAAATTACAGAAGAGCCGATGACTGGCTTTATTAGCACTGAAGACCGTCCCGGCGTTGTGCATATTTATTTGCCGCAAAACGCTGCCGCACATAGCCTTATAAACCTAAGCACCGCCAACGGGGCCGTAAGAATTATAGGCGATGGCCTTGCCCTTGCAGAATCTGTTTCGATAACAATAACCAATGGCATGGTAGAGCTGCGGTTTTTTAACGCTGATGATATTACCATAAACGCTACAAATGGCACCATAAGCGGAAGCGGCCTTGCGGTAGGCAATTTGGAAATGCGTACTACAAACGGCATCATCACCTTGATGGATTCGGATATTTCAGGCGACCTTACAGCCAGAACCACCTCCGGCGGCGTTACGCTGACAAATGTGGATGCAAACATGGACAGGGCAGATTTAAATGCCGTAAATGGCATTGTAACTGTGCGATAGAGAGGGCGAAGCTAATGGAAAGAGATGATATCGTCTACACAAAGGCAGTGCAGCAAATATTTGAAGCATCCAAGAAGGCACAGGACAGCTTTAAGTATTTTTGGCGAGAATTGTGCTGGGATAGGCGCAGGATAGTAACTGCGCTTAACTTGGCCTGTGTAAAAGCAGAATTTCAACAAGAAAACCACCCAAACCCACCTATATCAGAATTTATGTGGATTGCGGATGTTGATTTTGATGGAATATGCGTAAAGGGCTATTTGATAAGCAGCCCCCATGAGCTAACCAATATCAAGCAGGGTGACTTTGTAGAAATTCCTCTTAACGAAATTAACGACTGGCTGTTTGCCATAGATACAAAAACCTATGGCGGCTTTACAATTCAAGTGATGCGGGAAGAAATGGGCGAAGAAGATAGAAAGGCCCATGATGAGGCATGGGGTCTGGACTTTGGCCATTATAACAAAGTTTTAGTGGCCTACCAGCAAGACGAGCATCCCGAAAACTTAATAGAGCACCCCATGAGCATTAATATGAAAGAGAAGTTTGAGGAATTTTTGGTCCAGCATCCTAACGAAGTAACACATAAGGATGAGGCCGGCTATACAATGCTGCATCGCGAGGCAATAGCTGGAAATAAGACGATTGTGGAAGTGCTGATGCAAATGGGCGCGGATGTTAATGCAAAAACAAATAATGGCCATACTGCCCTTGATTTTGCTGAAAAGCTGAAATGGGAGCATTTAATACCCATTTTACGGAAAGCGACATAGCTGTATAGACACAAGAACCTGTTTACTATCTCCATTCCGACGCCTTTTCGGCTTATTTTCCCCATGGCCGCGTTGCGCGCTCCTAACATATAGTTACGTTATATGCGTCGTCGCGTGCGCCTTGCCCTGGGAAAAAACCCTCGAAAATTCGCCGAAAGCGAGATAGTAAACAGGCTCAAAATTATTATATGAGGGGGAATACATATGTTTTGCCCAAACTGCGGGAACAAGCTGGATAATGCTCAAGGGACGCTTTGCCCAAGCTGCGAGGCGCAGGTAGCGGCGCAATATCAAGATCCGCAAACGGCAATGCCAATATCCAAACCTGCCGGTAAAGGCAAATTGCTGCTAATCATCATTATTGCCGCTGTTGTAATAATAACATCTGTGGCAATAGCCGCTTTCGCCTTTTCAAACAGAGAAGATGACAGAATTGTTGGCTCGTGGGTGCTTGTAGAGATACAAGGAGATTACGCATCCGACCTTGACTTCTTCATAGGCCTTATGGAAACTTTTTATCCGGATGGAACCGGCGTCAGCTACTTCCCTCTTCCCGGCGGCCTTCCCCATGAGGGCAGTTGGTTTACTTGGACGATACGCGGAAATTATGTGACAATGGTTTCAGATTTTGATGAGGATGATATTGTTGTACAGAGATTTCGGATAACAGACTCGAGACTTATCACTAATCATATATCTATTGACTCCGAAATTTCGGAGCCTGATACGACATGGATTTGGGATAGAATAGATTAAGGCATGTTTATGCTAATGGCTGTGTACTTTATCAGGAGGTACTATGCGCACAAAAAAACCATATGTATTGTCTGCGGCGATAGCAATCCTCTTGGCGGGGGTTGCTTTTGCTGTATTTTGGGTGATAGATCATGCTGTTGCGGTGGGTGATGAAAATTATGAGATGACGGCAAATAAACCCTCACCCATACCCACGCCGGTGCCCACGCCCACACCTACCCCCACGCCCACGCCGATACCAACCCCAACCCCGCCGCCACAGATACACAACGCCACCTTCGCATTTGTCGGCGACATTATGGGGCATATAGAGCAACTTAACGCTGCACGCGTAAGCCCCGGAGTGTATGATTTTAACTATGTCTTCCGCTATGTCACACGCTATTTTGATGCCGCGGATTTTTCAATTGGCAACTTAGAAACCACCATCGTGGGTCCAGAGCTTGGCTTTGCGGGCTGGCCCCTGTTTCGCTCGCCCATTGCTCTTGCAGAGGCCATACAAAATGCGGGCATCTCTTTTTTGACGACGGGCAACAACCACAGCTTTGACGCAGGAGCTGATGGTGTGATACAGACGATAGAGGCCCTTGATTATCTGGGGATACCATACACGGGCACTTTTCTTGCATATGAAGAGAGGGACGACATCACTATCATAGAGGTAAACGGCATTACCTTCGCCCTTATTTCCCTCACATATTCCACCAACGCCATATCGCTGGATGCAGACGGCCGTATGATGCTGGACCAAACTTGGTGGTGCCGCGGTGAAATGAATTGGATGGTGAAGTACATATATCATGATAGGGTGGGGCAGTCGGTTATTGATTACGAGCTTATTGCCGATACCATCGCCCGCGCAAGGGCCCAAGATGTGGATTTTGTTGTGGTGCTGCCCCATATCGGGCAGGAATATTACGGCACGATGGGCAACCCGCGGGATACTTTTGATGTGGACACCGATATAAGATGGTATCATTGGATGCGCACCATAAACTTTATGCTGGAAGCCGGTGCGGATATTATCATGAGCAGCCACCCGCACACCCTCTTGCCTGCCGAATTTGTTTATGTGACGGAAGATGACGGCACAGTACGCCGCGCTTTTGTGGCATATTCCATGGCCAATTTTGTGTCCGCGCAACGCACCAGGCCGCGAGAGGCCAGCGCGATTTTTTACTTGGACTTTGAAAAGGTGGAAGGCCAGCGTGCCACAATTACAGGCGCATATTATGTGCCCATATGGGTGCAAGGCCGCGATTTTAGCATCTTCCCCGTCACTTATACCTTAGAAAGGGTAGCGGAAGGGGATAGCTTGGGCCTGCGCGACGCTGAAATAACGCGCATAAGGCAAGTGCAGCTTGATGTGACACATATGCTGTCGGGCCAACCAATATCTATGGAAGATATGCAGCCAAAATATGAGATAACAAGAGCAAGAACAATAGATGAGATGCCGGGGCTTGCCATATGGGGCAGTCTGCCTTGGCGATGATGGGATTGAATTTGTGGCTATGAAAGACGATAAAACCATTTCCGCCAGCGAAATAAACCGCTATTTGTTTTGCAATTATCAATGGTATTACGAGCGCAAATACGGCTTGACAGAGCTTAGGCGACGCAAAAAAGAGCATCTGGAAGAGATGGGCATCACGCCGGATGAAAACAGCCCCATCATGCGGGGACTTGCTTTTCACGCCCGTTTTGGGCGATGGCGATGGCTTAAAGTGGCCTATAAATGGCTGCGCACCATAGCCCTAATTGCTGCCTTCATCTTTTTTCTGCTGTTTTTTGGGATAGTGGTGATATGATGAAGGGCATAAGGCAGGTCTCTGTAAAAGACAGGCCTTTTTTGTGTCGTCCGATATATCAGGACGGCAAAGGTGGCAAGCTGCTGCGCTCTGAAAAGCACAATCTGCGCGGCAAGCCGGATTTCGTCTTTAAAAATATCATAACGGGCCGTCTTGTGCCGATGGAGCTAAAAAGCGGGGAAGTTGAGGACGAACCCCGCCATGGAGATATAATGCAGCTGGCCGCCTATTTTTTGATAATTGAAGAAGCCATGGGCAAACGGCCAAAAAAAGGCTATCTGCGCTACAAAAACGCTATGTTTAAAATAAAAAACACGGCGCGTCTCCATAAAGCACTGCTGGCCGTGGTGGGTGACATGAGAAAGATGTTGATTACAGGGGCAGGAGAGGCAAACCCATCCTTTGTCCATTGTCGATATTGCGTGGCAAATGGCACCGTGTGCGAATTTGTTGATTAGGCCTGTTCCCACTAACGAAAACGCATATTTGCGGTCAATATTTCCGCCACTCTGGTGGCGACGGCACCTTCGTCCTAGCGTGCCTTTAGGCACGGTGACGACGACAGTCCTCAGCTCCTTGATTGGCGAAAAATCGCCTCACAAATCTACATTTTCTTATAGTGGGAACAGGCCCTAATCATCTGCTATGTAGGTAGTCTCAAGATATCCAAATTTATACCCAACCCATTTGCTGATATTGATGGCATGTATATTTGTTGGGTGATGATGCACAAACATCTTTTCAAAGCTTACATCTTCCGACAGCTTTTTGTACATGGCCGCGTAAAGCCATTTGCCTAGGCCTCTGCCTCTATACGCCCCTTTCACCCCTATCATAAACTGATAAGGAAAGCGAGGGTCATCGTTGTTAACGGAGACATTTGTCATCGCAACTGGCTCATTTTCCGCATTAAAAATCATATAGCAGTGATGCACCATACTTCTCTTGGCGCTATTTTCGTTTATCTGCTTTTGCTTGTCGGGATATGTCACAAATTGTACAAAGCCCTCTTCTGTTACATCCGGCATATCGTCCTGAAGCTCCATAAACAGATCGCAATAATGCTTAATATGCTCCTCTGAAGTTGCATCAACATACGCGATGCGCAAATCGCTGTTTTTCGCTTGATATTCTTCGGCAGCTTTGCTTAGCAAGTCCGCATCAATATCCGCTTTATCCAAAATGTATGTATTTCCCCTAAGCTGCACCTTGCAAGAGAACCTCTCAATCAGCGTATCCAATTCATCATTATATGTTGTTATAGCAATTTGCCCATGCTCTTCCAGCTTTCCTTGGACAAATTTGGCCAGACATTCAACCAAAAGCTTGGTCACAGGCAATTTGCATAGTTCTATAGTCAGCTTATATCGCTCTTTCCCGCCCCAGTCCGCATATCTAGCAAAACTCATAATGCCGCAGAGTGATAAACCGTTCTTGATTACGAACAGTTCGTTGCTATTCCCCGAAAAGGTTGATAAAAACAAATCTCTATATTCATTAGCATCCCTGTGCCGCTTCAAAAATCCGTATTTTTCAACTATGAGGCAATTTGCTGCGTACAGGCCCTGCAATTCCTCGGTCGCCAAACTATCAATTTCAACCTTGATAATTTCCATATAGCGCTTACCGCCTTTCTCTAGTAGACCTGTTCGTAAACCCTAATTTCTACTTAGCGAAATAGATTTTCAGCTTGCATAGGTCAAGCGTGGAAAATTGTATTGAGCTTAGTAGAAATAGGTTTACGAATAGGTCTAATAGGCCATTCGCTTGGGGAGATGCCTCTCAACCCTGGTGCCATCCCCCAGCTGCCCGCTGTCATTTCTGCCCCAGCTCCAAATATTTCCATGGACATCTAGGCCTAAGCTGTGCCCTACACCTACAGCTCCGGACACCATCCCATCCAAAACCCTTTGGGGATAGGTTCCTCTGGACCAGTTAGGCTCAACTTCACCGATTCCAAGCTGCCCATGGTCGTTGTTCCCAAAAGTCCAAAGTCCCCCGTCCAAAGTGATGATCATAGTGGTGCTACTGGAAAAAGCACTGACATAAGCCACGTCTTCCATGATTTGGATAGGAAAAAAATGGTCTTCAGTGGTACCATCCCCAAGCTGTCCGGCAAAATTATGGCCCCAACCCCATAAAACATCGTCATTGGTGATTGCATAAGTGGTTTGTTGTCCCGCCTGTACAAACCTAACATTATCCTTAATGGCTACAGGCGCACTTCGCCCTTCACCGGCGTCATCTCCAAGCTGCCCGCGAAAATTGCCGCCCCAAGTCCACATCACACCATCAGCATCAAGGGCCACAGTATGCACAGACCCCAGTGCTACCGCTACAATGTCATCCATGACATGTATGGGCAAATGACTATCATCATTGGTTCCGTCTCCAAGCCGCCCCCAGGTATTGCTACCGCTACCCCAAGTCCAAAGCCTTCCTTCCGTATCAATGGCCGCGCTATGGCCCATTCCTGCCGTACCAGCCGCCGCCGCGACGATGTTATCCATAATATGCACAGGCTCTGTACGAAATGTTGTAGTTCCGTCGCCAAGCTGCCCGTAAGCATTGTTTCCAAAGGCCCAAAGTCCGCCGTCTTTATCAATGACAAGATTATGATAGCGGCCCGATGCAATTTGGCTTACATTTTCCATAAACAAAACAGGTAAAGATTCGCGCCTGGCAATGCCAGACCCGCCGCCCCAGGCCCACAAGCGCCCATCTTCACCCAAGCCAAAGCTAGATGTATATCCTGCGCCAACGGCCGCAAAGGGCCCTTGGGGTGTAGTAGACTCAGGCGTCTGCGTTGCCTCAACCACCGATCCCTCTGCCGAATATGTCATATAGTTTTCGTTAGTGCTTTCACAAGCTACAAGCATTATCAGAAGCATTAAAAGTGCTGCCAAACAAACAAAACGTTTCATTGTATTCCTCCGTTATATAGCCATATGGTGAAACAACCGCAGCTTATGAAAAACAGGGGCGGCAGAGCGCCGCCCCTGCTAGGCCTGTCCTGAAACTTTATCGAACTAATTTCTTAGCGCGTGTTGCTGCGCACCAAAGAAATTGCGTGAGATAGTTTCAAAACAGGCTTTCTAATGGTTATTTTATAAGAAGTTTTCTGGGTTAAGGCATTTTAGCTCGTCAACGACATACAGCCCATCTTGACGCACCAATACATCATCAAAATACATATTGCCGCCGCCGTATTCCGGTGTTTGTATCAGTATCAAGTCCCAATGTACTGCGCTGCGGTTGCCGTTAAAGGAGATATCGTAGGCGTTGCCGGGTGTAAGATGTATGCTGCCCGCTATTTTCTCATCAAAGAGGGTATTTTTCATGGGCTTGTTGATATAAGGATTTGTGCCGATGGCAAATTCGCCTATATAGCGCGCGCCTTCGTCTGTATCCAAAATTGACATAAGTTTTTCGTTGTTATTAGCCGAAGCATTGACAATTTTGCCGTTTTCAAATTCAAACACAACATTTTCAAAGGTGAAGCCCTGATATACGCTTGGGCAGTTGTAAGAAATTTTGCCGTTTACGCTGTCGCGCACGGGTGCCAGGTACACCTCGCCGTCAGGGATGTTAAATTTGCCGTCGCAATTTATTGGAGGCATACCTTTGATGGAGAATGTAATGTCAGTACCGGGGGCTGTAAGGCGCACCTTGTCTGTCTTTTTCATCATCTCAACCAGCTTGTCTTGCGCGGCAGAAAGCTTGCTGTAGTCTAAATTGCACACATTGAAGTAAAATTCTTCAAAGCTTTCAAGGCTTGTGTCCATGGCGTATGCAAAGCCATAGTTTGGATAAATCATTACGCACCACTTTGTTTTTGGCACACGTATCTCCGTATGTACTTTCTTTGCGTACAGCGTTGCAAAAAGACCCATTTTGTCGCTTGGCACATCGGCCAGCTCTGATGGGTTAAAGTCGCCACGGATGCCCACATAGGCGTCCATTTGGCTCATTAAAGATGCATCCACCTCAGCTTGCATTTTGTGCTGCTCTTCTGTGCCGCCAAGCAAAAGCTCGCGGCGGATGCTGTTAAGATAGGTGTTAACAAAAGGCACACCGCCCACCTTGTACACCTCTTTAACAATTTGGCGTACCAGCGGCATAGATTCTGCACCAAAGTGCTGAATTAAAATTTTCTCGCCCTTTTTCAGGCTAACAGAATAGTTTACGATATTCTGTGCCAGCTTTACAATTCTTTCGTCCATTTTGCTCTCTCCTTTATTATTGTATTTCATTGCTTCCCCATTTGATGGCG
>Ga0123355_10001318_pt1 | contig 34590 bp, 24 predicted proteins | sample TergutEmb28metaG_3_FD_89872 | JGI IMG/M metagenome (GOLD analysis project Ga0123355, IMG submission 89872) | Embiratermes neotenicus P1 segment gut microbial communities from Petit-Saut dam, French Guiana - Emb289 P1 | ecosystem: Host-associated > Arthropoda: Insects > Digestive system > Gut ...
CAGGGGAGGATATACGGTTTAAGAAGCCATTTGCCCAGGCTCTTTAGCGTAGGAGACCGTGGCTCCGGAGCGGGTTCCCTGGGCGGCTTCTTAAACCGTATATCCTCCCCTGCCGGAGCTTTTAGCGGGAATGTTCATCTCATGCGCGGCGGGGGGGAAGCCGCAACCTGCCAACATTGATATAATACAACCATGCAAACCGAAAAAGCGTACTATCACCACACTTCCGCCGAACCATTCAGCGCCGCGATTGTCGAACTGAGGCCCGCCGCAGACGGCGCTGCCCACGTCATTCTGGACAAGACGCTGTTTTACCCCGAAGGCGGGGGCCAGCCATCAGACCGGGGAACCATCAACGGCGTTTCCCTTCTGGGCGTGCGGGAAAAAGACGGGGAAATTGTTCACGTCGTTAGCGCCGAAGACTCAAGCCTGTTAGCGCCCGGCCCGGCAGAACTGGTTCTGGACAGCCGCCGCCGCAGGGATATTACCGTTCAGCACACGGGCCAGCACCTGCTTTCCGGAACCATATTTCGCATGACCGGAGCGCACACGGTTTCCATGCATCTGGGAGACGAAACCTGCACCATTGACGTAGAGGCGGCGGAAATGAGCGAGGAGCTTCTTACTTCCATAGAGGAAGCCGTGGCAGATACCATTGAAGAAAACCTTCCCGTGATTGTTCACCTGTGCCCGCCGGAAGATATTTCTTCCCTTCCCCTGCGGAAATTCCCTCCCAAGGGAGAGGACGTAATCCGTGTGATAGAAATTCAAGCGCTGGATTTTTCCCCCTGCTGCGGAACCCATCTCGCATCGACCGCCCAGATAGGCATACTCCGCATTCTGGGCGCTGAAAAGTACAAGGGCATGACCCGCATCACCTTTATCGCCGGACGCCGAGCCCTGCTGGACAGCCGTCGCCTCAGGCAGAATGCCGGCGTTATTTCACGGGCCCTTAGCGCGCCGGTAAACGAAACCGGCAAGGCCGTTCTTGAGTTTCTGGAAAAAACCGCCGTCATGGAAAAACGGCTCAAAGCCCTGCACGAAGAGTCCATACGGGCAAAGGCCGGGGCTCTGGCCGATAAGGCCAATAAAGCCGCGGGAGCCGGCGGCCCGGTGATCGTTGTCGAGTCTTACGCCGAGATAGACATTGACGAAGCGCTTTGCATCGGCAAGGCCGCCCAAAAAGAAACAGAGGCGGTATTGGTTCTGGCCTCAGAGCGGGAATACAAGTTCGTAACCTTCTGCTCCGTCCGGGGGTTTGATCTGCGTCCCCTTATTAGAGAAACGTTTGAGGCACAGGGCGGACGGGGCGGGGGCGGCCCCTCGTTTTTTCAGGGAAGTTTTGGGACAAAAGAGGCTTTGGACGCTTTTCTTCTGGCGCTGAAAAAATAGCATTTATCGAAACACAGGGAAACAACACAGGAGAACATCAATGGTTGCGCTGCTTCGGAAAAAAAGCGCCGCTGGAAAACTGGCATTATTTGCGTGCGCTGTACTGACAGCGTGCGCGTTGGTTGGCTGCGGTACATTGCGTTACCCGCCGCGGATACCTTCGACCCTGACGATTCTTGACGACTTGGAAGCGCAAGAAAGAATTATGCTGGTTTTCGCAAAGGCGTATCCGGAAAAAATCAGCGATGTAGCGTTTATCGACAATGACTGGACAATGCTGGTTAACGGCGTACGTTTTTTCTTTGCGAACGGACGGTTCTTGCCAGAAGAACTGCGTGGGCGGTGGGCGGAGTTCCACCCCTATGATTTTTACGTGTATCCCTGGATTGGCACGCCCAGAGAACGGCGGGCTATGATCAGAAACCCCGTCTTTTCCATTGGCTCGTCTTTTTTGTTTGACACACTGTACGATTCGCCGGAGGAAGACGCCAGCTTGGAACAGCAGGTGAAATATTATTTTTTCGATGTCAAGCTGCTGGTTAACCGCCATATCGAGCCTTTGCTGGATCGCGTGCAAGAGCGCATCCGCATTGCCGCCAAGACCGATTTATGCGTCAAGGAATGGCTCTCCGACTTGCGGGGCTACGGCTGGTACTGGCGCAATATAGCCGGAACCTATCGCCGCAGCCTTCACTCCTATGGCATTGCCATTGACCTATTGCCCATAGATTTAAGGGGCCGCCAGTCCTATTGGCGGTGGGACACCAGCCGCAGGATAAACATTGATAATTATTATATGCCGCCAGAAGCGGTAGTTATGGCTTTTGAAGCTTACGGTTTTATTTGGGGCGGCAACTGGAGCTTGATTGACACGATGCACTTTGAATACAGGCCGGAAATACTTCTGTTAAATAATTTTGTCATAGAGCATTTAAGCAGGTAGGATGTGTGTAATTCCGGGCCTCAAAAACCCCTTGCACAGATAAACTAAAAAATCCTCAGGATTTCTTAAAATACTTCCCAAATGTGTCTCTTATCATTCCATAAGCGACAGCGTTATCGCCAGTGGACGTTTGTGCAAAAAGGAAAAGCACGATAATAATGATCACATTTAAAGGGGATTTCCCTAAGAAGGGCCAGCAGAAAATGAAAGAAACAACAAAAGGAATAAGCATTAGGAGCTTGTTTTCAAAAAACTTAAAGCGATTGCGTACTGTTGCGAACATGTCACAACTAGCCTTGGCGGAAAATGCCGGGCTAACGCATAACTTTATAAACGATATTGAAAACGGGAAAAAATGGGTGTCGGCTGAGACGATAGGAAAACTTGCGTTCGCTCTTAAAGCTGAACCCTATCAGTTTTTTATCTCTGAAGCGAAATGGAACGATCAGGGAGCGGAAATCTTTTCCCTTTACCTGGACGACTTTACCGACTCTATCGCAAAGATGGTAAAGGATTATCGTTACCGGTATCTTGCGGAAGATTCTGAAGATTGAATCAGGGCTGCGACAACAGAGCCTTGAATTCTTTTTCGTCCAGAGTTTCTTTTTCCAATAGCGCTGACGCTACATTGTCCAGAGTTTTGCGCTGGCCTTCCAGGAGGAGCTTTGCTTTGGTGTACTCGGTTTCGATAATGCGGGCGATCTCTTCATCGACATACTGCTGGGTGCTTTCGGCGTATTCGCGCTGAAAAGCCGGTTCGTTCCTTTCCTGTCCGGTCGTACTCATGCCCCGCGATGTAAGGGCCACATTGCGGAAGCGGTCGGACATACCGTAGTCGGTGATCATCTTGCGGGCTATGTCAGTGGCTCTGGTGATGTCATTTGACGCTCCGGTAGAATATTCGCCGGAGACCAATTCTTCGGCAATGCGCCCGCCAAGCAGAATGTCTATCTGCCCCAAAAGATCGGATTTTTTGATTTTGTAGCGGTCTTCAACAGGGAGCTGTAACATATACCCCAGAGCAAGGCCGCGGGGAATAATCGAAATCTTTGTAACAGGGTCTGCGTTAGGCGTGAAAGCGGCGACTATAGCATGACCTGCTTCGTGGTAAGCGGTAAGCTTTCTGTCTTCCGGCTTTTGAACACGGGTCTTTTTCTGCAGGCCCGCTATAATTTTTTCTATCGCTTCGCCAAAGTCAGCCTGAACAACGATTCTCCGCCCTGCCCTGACAGCCAGAAGCGCCGCCTCGTTTACAATGTTTGCCAAGTCCGCTCCGGAAAAGCCGGATGTTACACGGGCGACAGCCTCCATATCTACAGCGGGGTCAAGCTTTACCGGCTTGGAATGAATCAGCAAAATCGCTTCACGGCCCTTTAAGTCTGGCCTGTCCACCAAGACCTGCCGGTCAAAGCGTCCGGGCCGTAACAGCGCCGGGTCAAGCACGTCCAGACGGTTTGTGGCGGCAAGGATAATAAGCCCGGATGTAGCGTCAAAGCCGTCCATTTCGACAAGGAGCTGGTTTAAGGTCTGCTCCCGCTCGTCGTTGCCCCCGACTATGTTGTTAGCCCTGCTCTTGCCTATGGCGTCAAGCTCGTCAATAAAAATGATGCCCCCGCCCTTTTCCCTGGCCTGCTTAAAAAGGTCTCGCACACGGGCGGCCCCAACGCCCACAAACATCTCGACAAACTCAGCGCCGGAAATCCTAAAGAACGAAACCCCGGCCTCCCCCGCCGCCGCTCGCGCAAGAAGCGTTTTCCCCGTTCCGGGCGGACCCACGAGCAAAACCCCTTTAGGAATTTTGCCGCCTATGTCCGTATACTTCCGGGAGTTTTTAAGGAAGTCCACCACTTCCATGAGTTCTTCCTTGGCCTCGTCCACCCCGGCAACATCGGCAAAGCGGGTAGCGATGTCGCCTTCGGCAACAACAACTGCCTTGTTCTGCCCCACGGAAAGAACATTGCCGCCCATGCTTCCAAGGCGCCTTATAAGGAAGCGCCAAATAAAAATAAAAAACGCTATGGGCAGAACCCAGCTAAATACAAGGTTAAGAAGCGTCATCCGCCCACGGGAAACAGCGTAATAGGACACGCCCATTTCGTCCATAAGCCTGATTAAATCGGGGTGATTAATGGCTACTGTCCGGAACATTGTGTCGTAGGCCGCATTCAGTTGGGGGGCCCTGAACATCGCGCCTCTGGCCCGTTCGGGGCGCTGGGGCGAGGTAAATCCGGTAAAGTAATTGTCGGAAAGCTCTACCCGCCTGATTTCCCCGCTGGCAATTCTGACTTTGAACTCGGAAAAATCAATGGTGGGATTTGCCCGGCGAGCCAGCGCATGGTTAAAAAGGCTTAATCCCATGATAAGGACAAGGACATACATAAGGGAAAATTTCCAGTTCTTGAAAGGGCCAAGGTCTGGAAGTTTTGGGCCGCCTTCTCCCCAAAACGGAAACTGGGGGCCGGAACCCTTTTGCTTATTGGATTGAGGGTCTTTGGGCCCATCATCGATCATACTATTACTATCCATAAATGCAGGTATATTTGCAAGCCCTGAAAGCTTAAAAAAAGGAGCGATGTTGCTCGCTTCCCGCCTATTGCAAAATTACCTGAACTGTGAAAAACTGTTCTCTAAACGAGGCGAATTCCGCTTGAAAAGCGGGGTCGTGACAAGGAGAGTACCCCATGAAAAAAATGATAGTAACGTTTGCCGTGTTTGCGTGCGTGTTTTTACTGGCAACGTGCCACTCGATGGGCCGCCGTGTAACTGACGGCGTTTTTGAAGGCGCAAGCATCGGTTTTGGCGGAGAGTTACGGCTTTCTGTTACGATAACCAACGGAGAGATTGCGGATGTGGTGTTGATTTCCGACCGTGAATCATACGCTGTCATGTCAAGGACATTCCCTTTGCTCCGCCAGCGCATCATGGAAGCGCGGTCGCCCGTTGTTGACAGCGTTACCGGCGCTACTATTACGTCTTTCGCGGTAAAGGCGGCGGTTGCGGACGCAAGCAGGCAGGCCGGTATTGATGTTGGCCCAATCACCTTCGCCACAAGGGGCCCAGCGCCCGCGCAACTGGCACGGCCTCCCGTACAAACCGGCATCGTTGTCGTGGGAGGCGGGCCCGCCGGACTTGCCGCCGCAATCGAAGCCAGACAGTCGGGCGCGGAAGACATCATCCTGATAGAAAAGCTCGATGTTCTTGGCGGCAGCGGGAAACACAACATGAATTTTTCCGAAATCATCAATTCGCAGGCGCAGCTTGCCAATGGCAGATCGGAACCGCTTGAAACCTTCATGGCTCACATTGCCGGACGGGAGATAGTGCCTGAGCGCATACCGGTATGGGCGCAGGGAGCCGCCGAGGCTGATGCGTGGCTTAGGGGCATTGGCGTACAACTGAACTATAACTGGGGCAGGTTTAACCTCAAAGCCGAGGCCGATGTGTATGCCGGGGATCATATGATGTCCGGCATGGAGGCGGAACTGCGCAGGTTAGGCGTTGACATACGCACTGGCACTAAAGGCATTGATTTGATTATGGAAGGCGGAGCGGTTACCGGTGTTGTTGTGGAAGACAGGCATGGCAGGTACAATATCATGGCTGGCGCGGTTATTCTGGCGACAGGCGGGTTCGCGGCAAACCGGGAACTGCTGGCACGGCATATGCCCGGTACTGAAGCTCTGGCAACCACTAACCCGCGGCACGCTGTGGGCCACTTCATACCGTTGTTTGAAGAATACGGGTTCTGGATGGAAAGGATGAACGGGCTGGTTATGTCCGCTCCGGTATTGAGCGTAAACCGCACACTGACCGGAAGCATAGGAGCCAGCCCCGGATTCATTTACGTCAACGAAAACGGCGAGCGCTTTGTAAGCGAAACTACCGGGGGGCTGACCCTTGCGCACAGATTCCGGGAACAGCCAAACGGCAGGGTGTTTTATATCTACGACCAGAATATGTTTGACGAGGACTACGCTGGTTCCCGCCGCTTGGTGGGGCAATACCGGGCCGGCTACCATGTAAGCGCCGCCACGCTGGAAGAATTGGCGGCAAGGCTTGGCATTAATGGGGCAAACCTTGCCGCCGCCGTCGAAGCTTTTAATAGAGCCGTTGACGGGTATTCAAGCGATCCCTTCCGCGCGACTGCCTTTACAAGAAGGTTCGGGGAACGGGGGCCGTTCTACGGCGTACAGGTAACAAGCGCGGTTCACATGACCCGCGGCGGTGTAGTGCCTGACGAAAGAGCCCGTGTGCTTATGGCTGACGGCTCTGTGGTGCGAGGATTGTTTGCCGCAGGCGAAGTAACCGCCACGCTCGGCAATTTTTCCGCCGCCGTAATCTTCGGCAGGGTCGCCGGAAGGGAAGCGGCGTTTTCTATCGCCCAATAAAAAACCTGAGCCACGGCATCTGCCTTCTGGCTCAGGTTACGAAGAATGGCTCTGAATCACTTGATTCGAAATCACTTGATACGGATCAAGTGGGTTTAACCGCCGACCGGCGGTGTAGTAAAGCCTATCAGAGCTCGCAATCTTCCTCGTCAATAACCGGCGCGGGCGGCGGCGGCGTTTCCACGGTAACGGGCGCTTGCTCGGCGGGGGTTTCCGCGTAAACGGTAAACGACAGCAAAGCAAAGAGCACAAGGGCAAGCAAGAATAATCTCTTCATACTGTTACTCCTCTTACATAAAAGTTGTAGTAATAAAAGCCATGGTATAATACATTTGGAACAAAATCAATAGGGCGGCTTACAGTGCGCTAAAACCCCGTCTCCAGGGAAAACTCGTAGCGCACCCTTTCCGCCAACGCCTCGTATGCCCGCCGGCGCGCGACATCGGCGCTCATGGCGGCCTGTTGCCCTGCCTCGGCATTGAACGTAAAAAGCGTTCCGGCAGGGCTTGTTATTACGGCCTGTACGCGCGGGAAATAGAAAATGCCAAGGTCACGGACTTGGCGGCCCTCGTCCACCGTTACCACACACACTGCGGCGGCGGCGGCTCTGTTGCTGGTTACGGGGAACCCAAGGGCGGCAAAACTTTGCGAAAACGCCCCCTGCATCCTAGACTCGAAATCTACGGGGATGTCCAGAAACACTGGCGCTCCGCCGCGCGCATTGGCGGCCCTTGCCGGAAGCGTGGACAGCATGGTCTGCACACCGGCAAATTCGGTGTTCATCCTTGCGGGCTGTAAAAGCTGGCCCATGCCCTGCGCCCCTTGAAATTCGGGCGAGCGGGCAAAATCTTGCGCCGCAGTATAGCGAAGGGCTCTTCTAAAAGGGTCGGCTTCGCTTTCGGCCGCTTCGAAAAGGCTTGCAAGGGTCTGGGCTTGCTGTCTAAAGCGCGGGCCGTATACCTGCCATGCCTCGGTGCGGTTTATGTAGGCCACGGCGATCCATTCCCGGTGATGCCTGTCAAAAAAGGCATCGGGGCTGTGGCGTACACCAAAAAGCTGCATCTGCGCCTGCACGAAGGTTTCCGCCTCGATTTCGGTTCTTGTCCCTGCCGTACCATCCTGTTCCCAATATTGTTCCAGTATGACCACACGGGACACTACCTCGCTGTTAAGGAACCGTGCGATTGCGGCGGTGGCATCGGCCTCGGCTGCGGCCCTTGTCGCGCCCCTGCCCTGCTGGGCGATAAACTCGCCATCGGGAAACGCCTCGCTCATGGCAGCAGAGGAGGCGGCCCAATGCGGCGGAGCAGAGGGGCCCCCGGCACAGGCAGCTAGGGTTAGGTGTACAGTTATGGCAAGGGCAAAAAACGGTAAAAGTTTTGTAGATATTGTCATTGAAATTTACTCCTGTATTTTCTGTATGGGTCAAAGGAAGCACAGGGCTAGTTTAGCGCTAACCCTGAGCCTCGTAAAGTTGTGAACGTTTTAATGCGCGCCTGGTGTTGGTATAAAGGCCAAAGCAATGATTCCCGCAAGTACAGCTCCCAATCCTATCGCCGTCCATGTCTGTCTCCGTCTCTGATCTTCCCGCATTCCCGCCATATCCGCCCCAGCGCCCCCTACCCATGCTGTCTGAAAGAGAGAGGTGGTAAGGAGGAAACTGTATGTACCCGCCTGTCTGCCGTTTTGGGCATAAGTGGCCGCAAATTCATCGAAGCCCCTGAAGCCTTCCCGCCATTCGAGCCGGGTACCGCCCCCTTGAGTTCCTACCCTGACCTGCCAACGTTCATTTTGCCCATACCGAAAGGGATTCCCATCCATAGCAACATTTGCTCCTATGGTTATGTTAATTTCGTCTGCGACTGACAGCAGACGCTGATCGGCGGTAGCGTCCGGGCGAGGACTAAAATTGTCAAATCTTCTTTCGTCCCAGAACGCTCTGGCGCCAATTGAACTAACGCTGGCGGGGACAGTAATATGCGTCAAGTGGTTGCCCCTAAACGCATCATCGCCAATTTGCGTAACGCTATAGGGGATGGTTATGCGGCTAAACCTGTTGTTCCCCCATTGCCGTGCGTCAAACGCTCCATTGCCGATAGTGGTAACCGGATCGCCCCAAATGTTGGCCGGAATAACCAAGACCGGGACGCTGGCGTTTCTGGCGGCAGTGTTCGTAAAACCATGTACCGTGTTCCTTGAAAACCTGAACAGATCGTTTCTGTCAACTTCCGCTTGGGTAATGGTGCGAACCTGTAGAACACCGTTCCTGGCCGCAGTTTCCGCATTTACGCCGTTCACGGTTACAACCCTTACGGTCATGCCTTCATCGGTTATCGCATGGGCGTTTACGTTCTGGAAGGTAAGTGTCCTTCTGTCGCTGGCGTTTACATTGATGCTGCCGCCTGTTGTTCTTTGCCAAAAGCCCGATGATTGCAATGTCTGCCTGCCTATCACCTGTCCATGGGCGTTCACCAGCTCAAAGACAACGGCGAAATTGCTGGTTCGCCGGGCGTTCACGTTTGTGCCGGTTACTGTTCCCTGGTTGGGCCAGTTGGCAAAGCCCCATGCCTGCGCCCTGCCCGTGGCTCTAAGCCCTTCTTGCACCGTATTCAGCACCTGTTCTATCGAGCCCGCCCAAATATCACTGCCGTGAAGGTGTGTCGTTATGCTTAAGTTTACGGTGTTGTTGGCCCAGTTAATCTGGCCTTGCTGAATGTCGGTGGTGTAAAACAGCGTGAAGGGCATGGAGTTCTCCCTGCGGAAATCGTCAAAGAAACGCTCGGTTTCCGTCAGACGTTCCGCCCATGCCGCCCGCCATGCGATTTCTTGTAACACATCACCGCCGATACCCCCGGTCTGTATGTTTGCCGCAAGGACGTTCTGCCGGGTAATGGCCTCGGCAAGCTGCGGGTTAAAGGCTCCGGCTTGGGCTGCAAGGAGCATCGCCTCGACCTCGTTCCCGCGATCTTGGGCCACTATGCTTCTGGCAAGCGCTGTTTCCGCCCGAACCTCGTTGTCCGTTGCCGCAAGCGTAAGGTTTTGCATTGCGGCTGTCGTAAGCGTTATTCCCATCTGTGTAAGCAAGTCTGCCGATGCCCTGCGTATGCCGGTAAAGTTATCCATTTCCGCAACAGTGGGTGTGCCGGAAAAAGAAGCCCGAATGTCCCCGACTGCGCGCGCTCCCACTACCCGTAACTGCATGGCATGACCGGTGGCTGTGGCGGTAATTTCGCCCATAAGGAAGTAGTCTGCGCCGGCGATTTCCCCAAGGCGGCCAAAGTCCGCAGATGGACTGTAAATGCCGCTTTCAATTTCCATAAGGACGGCGGGCAGACCGGCGCGATCCAGCACATTCATGGCCGAAAAGTTGCGGAAATTGGCAAGAAGCTCGCCCTGCACCAGCGAAGGCAGATATTCCTGCCCGGCAGGCAGCCCACGCCCTTCCAGGGGCATTATGGCAATGCGTGTTCCCCGGCCCCCTTCGCCGACAAAGGGCGCTGGCGTGGAGGGGGCGGCGGCGAACCCCGCCGGACCGCCCTGCCCCCTTGACCCTGATGTGCTGGCACAGCCAGTCAAGGAGACTGATCCTAGCAACATAGAGACGCACATAATTACGGCTGTAAAGGACGAAAAAGCGCCTTTTACCCACCTAAAACGAACAAATTTGCGGAATACACTATTTTTCATGTTAAACTCCTTTCCTCTGAATTTATTTATTTACCCATACGGGCATTTTTTTCATTGCAATATTGGATTTAGGGGAAAAACCAGCAGAAAGCCGGTTTTTCCAGCACCAATACCGCTCTTTCTTAAATTGCCTTTTGAATATCAGCAATTTATACTTCATCACCTCATCTAGTTTATTAGGGATAATCAATATCCCCATTAGGTGCTTTGCACCGCATAATTCTATTCAGCCCATTTATTTCACCAATAATCGCTCCATATTTGTAAACCACCCTAAGCGTATAGTTAGAACAGCTAGGAATAAATCGTTTAGGTATCTGGCAGTTTGGGCAGTCTAGCTACTCTCCGGCGGTGCACAGCTACCGGTTGTTAAATGATGTACGCCATTTTACAGGCAGTAATTTTTTAACCAACAAGAGTCTTAGCACGAGAAATAGCTTCTTTGCCTTTTCTTACGACTTCTTCATACTCCTTCATTTTCGTTGGGTAATTTTTTTTCCATTGCTTATATTCTGCCATTTCTCGATCGAATTTTGCTTGATATTCATTGCGTTGCTTCTTCCATTTTACTATTTTTATAATAGTTAATATGGTAAATAAAATACCAACAGCCACAAATAAAATTGCAACAGAAGATAAAACAAAACCAGCAATTGATAAAATCAAAAAGAAAACAGGAAAAGCTTCTTTATAGATGTTATTATATTCAGGTTCACTACCCTCATAAGGCTCCTTATAATCATTTGCTTCATCATAAGTCTTCTCAAGAGCAACCAATTCCTGATAATTTGGCATTTCTTTATCACGTTGAAAAGTTATTTTCACGTAATGAATTTTTTCAGTTACAATTTTAGTTGTTTTTATACCAGCAGAATCGGTCCAACTATCTCCATCACGTACGGTTTTATTGAAAATTTCTTGGGGAGCCCCCAATAATTCCCATCCAAAGCTTTGCCATTTTTCAATTGTTTCCTCTACCTTATTAGGATCAATTTCAAGAAATTTTGTCTCTTTTGCCATTTGTGTCCTCCAAAAATAAACATTTACTGCCTTTTGGCATTTATAAACATCCCATACGGGTTGTTTTCACAAAACATCCTTATAGGGCATGGGCATAATCGCCCACGCCCCAAAAACGCCGCCAGCCTTAACTAGCAGTTCGGGCTTTAATAACCCACAATTGGACCGATCACATTGCTAAAGACTGTGTCCCCTCCTCCAGTGCGGCGGGATGCTCTTAAAAACCTGCCTGCCATACCAGCACCAAAGCCCGTCCCAATCTCAAGATTTTGATTGTTTGATCCGAAAACACGATTGTGTCCTATACCAATGATCGCATTACTCCAATTGTATTGCCCACCTATGGCGGAAACCTGCCAGCTAAAATTCCCTGTAAAATCGCCGTTTTGCGATGTCGCAGTGATGGTACTGCCCACTTGCGGATTACCGCTGATAGTTATCTCAGGCGACGCACAAGAGGTAAAGGCAAACCCGATTGCCACAACTAAAACGGCAATCCCAAAAAACTTAAACTTATTCATTACAAAAAACTCCTTTGCGGCGTTTAATGCCGCCGCTCGCATTTATTTTAATCTCCGTACGGAAATTATTCCCTGACAACCGTAGGCGCATTCCTCTGTTCAAAAGCAGCGTCCATGCGATCCAGCGCCCACAGCGCAGCGTTAGCATGGGGAGCCAGAGCTGCGGCTATAGTGTTGTTGGCATCGACCCTGGGCATGGTCATAATTGTCCATGCCTCAAAAGCGTTGCCATCCCGAAATGTCCGTGTGTACGGGCGTGTTCCCCTAAGGTCAGCCTCAGCCAGTGTTCTGGAAACAGTTTGCTGAAAACTGAGCATCGCTTCAGGTTCCATATCAGAGCCCGCCGCATAGTCTTCGATCATGTTCATTACCGAAGAATCTATCTGCTGGGCAATGGATACTCTGGCACGGTTCTCCGCAATCTGCCTTGCCATGTTCAAGTTCCCTGCCCTTGCGGTCCCAATGCCCACATATGCGTCATCGGGTGGGTTAGACATGACTTCCTGAATAAACGGGGGTTCGGCAGCCTCCCATTGCTGCTGCTGTTGTTGTTGTTGCTGCTGCCACTGCTCCCACTCTGGCGGCACTGAGCGGCAGGAAGCGGCGGTAAAAACCACCAACACTGCCAAGGAAACGAAGATAAAAGCTCTTTTCACAAATAACTCCTTAAAAAAATTTTTCTATGCCCATACGGGAATAGTTTTTAACTACGAGCCTTCATTACGAGAAAACTCGTAATAGTTGGCACTTTAGACTAAAATATTAGTATTGTCAAGAGTACCAATACGAGTTTTATCACATTTTTAAGGCATTAATTTTAGGGGAAATGCGGGGCGGGAGTTTGCCAATCGTGCCAAACTCCGCTATACTTACGGCAGGAGTATGCCATGACCGAAGCGACAGCATCCTACGAATACCCTCCCGGCGCGAGCCCCGCCGAAATCTGGGCGATACTGCGGGAAACCGCCGAGCTCCGGAAAGAAACAGAACGCCTCTTCAAAGAAGTTGCCGAGCAGCAGAAAGAAACCGACAAGCAGGTGAAGGAGACCTCTAAGAGAGTCGATGCTCTGTCCAAAAATGTCGGCGGCCTGAACAGGTCTTTTGGTGAACTCCTGGAAACCCTCATAGCCGCCCGCCTGTGGGAAAAGTTTTCCGCCTATCCCTACAACCTTAAGCGCGCCTACCAGCGTGTGCCCTTGTTCGACGAAAACTCTAGGGTGCTTACGGACATCGACATCCTTCTTGCGGACGGCGAATGGGTTATGGCGGTGGAAGTAAAGCGGGAATCAACCAAAAAGGACGATGTAGACCACCATATACGGCGCATGGGCCTTGCGCGGCAGTACCCTCCGGCGGAAACCGTGGGCAAGAAGCTGCTCGGGGCGTTTGCCTGCGGCGTTATTGACCCCGATGTGCGGGATTACGCCCACGCTTGCGGCTTTTTTGTCCTTGAACTAAAGGGCGAAGCGGTTGATCTTGTGCCGCCGCCCGAAGGCTTTTCGCCCCGCCAGTGGTAAACGAACAGCGGCTTCGCGGCCCCGCCCGCCTTGCCGGAAACAGCATTTTCGGCTATCATTTCGCATAGTGACTGATTTCGTTCACCTCCACGTTCATTCGGACTTTTCCCTGCAGGATGCCTCGGTTTCAGTGATGGGCTTGGCGGACAAGGCGGAAAAACTGGGGATGAAGAGCCTAGCCCTTACCGACCACGGCAATATGTTCGGGGCAATGGAATTCCTTGCCGCCTGCGAAGAAACCATCAACGAAGACGGCCAGCATCGAAAACGGGAAAACCCCATCAAGCCCATAATCGGCTGCGAGGTGTACGTTTCGCCCGGTTCCCGGTTTGAAAAAAAGGGATCGGAAAACGACAACTGGTACTATCACCTTGTTCTTTTGGCGGCGAACCGGGAAGGCTACCTTAATCTAATGAAGCTTTGCTCCTTTGCCTACACGGAAGGCTTCTACTACCGGCCCCGTGTCGACGATGAACTCCTTCGCCAGTACCGCGGCGGGCTTATCGCGCTTTCCGGCTGTGTTTCGGGGGAAATACCTGCCCTTATCCAGAGCGGGAAGCTCAAAGAGGCGCGGGAAAAAGCCTGCCATTACCGTGACCTTTTTGGAAGCGATGAAAACGGGAACCCCAACTTCTATCTGGAGATACAGGATCACGGCATTCCCGGACATGTCTTAAACGGCTCCCTTTCGCAAGGGGACATAAACAAGGCCGTTGCCCGCATTGCCTTGGACACCGGCATTCCTTTGGCGGCGACTAATGACGTGCATTACCTTGAACAGGAAGATTTTGCGGCGCACGACATACTCCTGTGCGTTGGAACCGGCAAGGTGCGGAGCGAAGAAAAACGGAAAAAATATTACGGCGACCAGTTCTACCTTAAAAGCGGGGACGAAATGGCTGCCCTTTTTTCCGAGTACCCCCAAGCCATTGCCAACACAGTACGCATTGCAGAACGCTGCGCCGCCGACATTCCCAAAGTCAAGACTCAAGATTTGCCCAAGTACCTGCCGGAGTTTGAAATCCCGGCGGGCTACGAAAATCCCGGCGATTACCTAAAAGCCCTTACGCTGGAGGGCCTTGCCAAACGGTATGCCGGGCCGCAAGAGGCCGGCGGGGAACCTTGGGCAAACATACAAAAGCGGGCGGAGTACGAACTGGACACCATCATACAGATGGGATTTACCGGCTATTTTCTTATCGTGGCGGATTTTATCAACTGGGCCAAAAAGCAGGGCATTCCCGTAGGCCCCGGACGGGGTTCCGGCGCGGGATCAATCGTGGCCTATTCGCTGCGGATAACGGACATCGATCCCCTCAAATATAAGCTCCTGTTTGAACGCTTCCTTAACCCCGAGCGTATTTCCATGCCTGACTTTGACGTAGATTTTGCCAACGAAGGCCGCGATGATGTCATAAAGTACGTTACGGAAAAATACGGACGCCAGCAGGTAGGGCAGATTATTACATTTGGAACCCTTGGGGCCAAGGCCGTAATTAAGGACGTGGCGCGGGCGTTAGGCATACCAATCCCCGAATCGGAAATGATTACAAAGCTTATCCCCAAAGACCCCAAGATAAATCTGAAAAAGGCGATGGGCGGGGAACCTAAGCTGCGGGAACTGGCGGAAAAGCCGGAGTACACTGAGCTTTTTTCCCTTGCCAAAAAGCTCGAAGGCCTTAACCGCCATTCCAGCATTCACGCCGCCGGGGTCGTTATCGGCAAGTCCAGCCTTCATGATTTCGTGCCCCTTTACCGTGATCCCAAAACCGGCGGCACAGCCACTCAGTACAGCATGAACCATCTGGAAACCTGCGGCCTTGTAAAAATGGACTTTTTGGGCCTTAAAACGCTGGACGTAATCCAGCGCACCGAAGAGCTAATACGCCTTAGAGCAGGCCCCTACTCCGGCTTTAGCGTGGAAACCGCGCCGGAAGATGACGAAGCCACCTTCAAAATGCTAGGCGAAGGAAAAAGTTTCGCCGTTTTCCAGTTTGAATCCGATGGCATGCAAAGCGTTCTGAAACGGGCAAGCCCCAGCTCTATCGAAGACCTTATCGCCCTTAATTCCCTGTACCGGCCCGGCCCTATGGATAACATCAGCCAGTTCGTTGATTCCAAAAATGGCCGGCGGGCAATAGTCTACCCCGACCCAAGCCTTGAAGAGGTTCTTAAAGAAACATACGGGGTCATTGTGTATCAGGAACAGGTTATGCGGGTGGCCCAGATTATCGCCGGGTACAACATGGGGCAGGCGGACTTGCTTCGCCGGGCAATGGGGAAAAAGAAGAAGGAAATACTGGACAAGGAAAAAATCCCCTTCCTTGAAGGGGCGGCAAAGCAGGGCTATTCCCCGGCCCGTGCCGGGGAAATCTACGACATTCTTGTTCCCTTTGCCGACTACGGTTTTAACAAGAGCCACGCCGCCGCCTACTCCGTAATAGCCTACCAGACCGCCTACCTTAAAGCCAATTTCCCCGCCGAGTTCATGGCTGCCAACCTTACCAACGAGATTAACGCCACGGACAAGGATAAACTTTCGGAATGTATCGCCGAGGCCCGCAAGATGGGCCTTGAAATTGACCCGCCTGACATTAACCGTTCCAGCAAACGTTTTACCGTGGTCGAAGGGCGCATTGTGTACGGCCTTTTAGGAATTAAAGGCTTGGGAGACGGGCCTGCGGACGAAATCGTGCGCTGCCGGCAGGAAGGCGGAGCGCCTTTCAAGGATTTTATGGACTTCCTTGACCGGGTGGACATAAAAGCCGCAGGCAAGAGCGTCATAGAACGGCTTATCCAGACCGGCGCGTTTGACCGCTTGGGCAGAACCCGCGAAACTCTTTTGGGAAACCTAGAGCGGGCGGTCGAGTATGCCCAGAATATCAAGGACGACAAGAAATTCGGGCAGGGTAGCCTTTTTGGAGATACTGGAGAAAAAGAATACCCGGACTTCGTGTTTGAAAGCTTTCCCGAAACAGGCCGGGCCGAAAAACTCAAAACCGAAAAGGAACTTATCGGCTTTTACTTTTCCGGGCATCCAATGGACGAGTACCGGGAAATCTGGCAAAAGGCGGTTAAGGTAAACTTGGGCCGCCCGGAAACCCTGAACCCCGGCACGCACATTCTTGTGGGACTGCTGAAAAACATCAAACCCATCACCACAAGCAAGGGCGAAAAAATGGCCTTTGCCACGCTAGAAGATTATAACGGCGAAATAGAGCTTACCTTTTTTTCCGGCCCTTGGAGAAAATGTCAGGACAGGGTAGAGGCCGAAAAGGTTACCATTCTTAGGGGAAAACTCGATTACCAGAAAGAAAGGGACAAGCGCGGGTTTTCGGTCGATGAATGTCTGGACGCGGACAGCGCGGAGCAGGCAATCCGGGAGGAAGAAGCCAGAGAGCGCAAGTGGGACAGGTACAACAATGTATGGAAGTACGCCAAAGAGCTTGATTTACGCTTCCCCGACCTTGGCGCTCAGGCGGATGTAAGGCCGGGAACGTACACGATTATCGGCGTCTTAAAATCTTTGCGAACCCATATTGATTCAAAAGGCAAGGAGATGGCGTTTGCGGCCATTCAGGATCAGCGTGGGGAGATGGACGTGGTGTTCTTTGCCCGTGTCTGGGAAAACTGCAAGGCGGTCGTGGCGGTGGACGAAATACTGGCCATTAAGGGAAGCATCGACCCGGCTAAAGACAAAAATCCGGCAAAGCCGTCCTTTGTGGTGTCCAGCTTACAGGAACTAAGCAAACTGGTACGGGCGGCGGCGAAAAAGGCCGAAGAATTCCCCGCGCAGCCGGAAAGCCAGCCTTCGTTCCGGGAAATCCACATACGCCTTGCCGCCCGCGCCACAGATGACGAGGCGGTTCTTTACTCCCTTAGGGATCACCTGAAACGTAACCCCGGCGCTTGTCCGGTTTTTATACATATTCCGGCGTCTTGCGGCGAAAGATCAAGGGAAACAATAATCCGCACCGCCGCTCAATTCGATGCCGGGAAAGGCCCCGCGTCCGTGGGCGCTTTGGCGGAGTGCGCCGCCGTTGCCGATGCGTGGGGAGCCCATTGACGCACGCCGGATACCGGGTAAACTAGTTTAGGAGGAACGATATGGTTCAGTTTGCGGGATTTTTAGGGACGCTTGTCAGCGTCTACATGATGATAGTGTTTTTCCGCATTATACTCACATGGTTTAGCTGGATGCGGCGCGGGCGCTTGCATGATTTCCTTGCAAGGCTGACCGACCCCTACCTTAACTGGTTTCGCCGCTTCACGTTTCTTAGGGTGGGGTTTCTTGACCTTTCGCCCGTTGCAGGCTTGGCTGTCCTTGCCCTTGCGAACCGCGTCCTTGTTAATCTGGCCCACCACCAAACAATCTCCGCCGGCATCGTTCTGGCGATGGCGCTGCAAATGGTTTGGGGGGTGGTTTCGTTTCTGCTAGGCCTCTTAATCGTTGTGTTCGCCCTGCGCCTTGTCGCCTATTTTGCAAGGGCCAATATGTACAACCCCCTTTGGCGCGCGGTAGACGCTATTTTCCAGTTCGCTTCGTTCAAAATTAACCGCCTGCTTTTTAAGGGCCGGATCGTGAATTTCGCCAATTCCATCATTATCTCCATTGCCGTCTTGGGGCTCCTTTTCCTTGGGCTGCGGTTTTTGGTGATGTTCGCTTCCGGCGTGCTGGCGGGACTGCCGATATAACTCCGCTATGTTTCTTGGGGAACTTAAAGAGCCGGTAACCCGCCTGAAAGGAGCCGGCCCCGCCACTGCCGCCAAGCTGGCCCGTCTGGGCATAAGCACGGTCGATACCCTGCTTCGCCACTATCCCCGTGACTGGGAGGACTGGAGCCGGACGGTTCCCCTGAAAGACTGGAGCCGGGGCCGGGTTTGCACGGAAGTAAAGGTGCTGGCCCATGACTGGTTCGGGGCCGCCAGAATGAGAACCCTGAAAATCTATGTCGAAGACGAAACGGCCCGTGCCTGCCTTGTCTGCTTTAACCGGCCCTTTATGGAACGCCAGCTTCCTGTCGGAACACGCTGTAGGCTTTACGGGCATTTTTATTACAAGTACGGGGATATACAGTCCACAGCCTTCGAGATTGAGCCGTCCGGCTCAGGCGGCCTTGCTGGCGGCGGCAGCGCCGGGCTTTCGGGCCGGGGATTCGGCCCCATCCGTCCGGTGTATCCCCTTACCGCCGGGCTTTCCCAGAACATCCTTCGTGATCTTGTCCGCCACGCCCTTGCCCAGTTTGGCCCCAGTCTGGAGGACGAACTTCCCGAAAGCGTTATCTGCCGGGACGGCCTTTTGCGCAAACCTGAGGCGATGCGGGCCATTCATTTCCCCGCCTCGCAGGAAGACATTGAACAGGCGAAGAAAACGCTTATGTACGAGGAGCTTTTTTATCTGGAAGTGATGATAGGAAAGCGGGCCATGCAGAGAAAGAGTGCGTCCAGCGGGCCAAGGAGCGCTGCTTCCGGCTCCCTTCTTCAACGCCGCCTTCTTGATCGCCTTCCGTTTTCCCTTACGCCCGGTCAGCAAGAAGCCATTGCCGAAATCAACGGCGACATGGACGGCCCCTTTCCTATGGCCCGGCTTCTTCAGGGCGATGTCGGTTCGGGCAAAACGCTGGTTTCCTTTCTTGCCGCCCTTAAAGCTGTCGAGGCCGGGGGACAGGCGGCGCTTATGGCTCCCACGGAGCTTTTGGCCCGGCAGCACGCCGAAACCGCCGCCCGGCTTCTTGAGCCTTTGGGGGTACGCATGGCGTTCCTTACGGGGAATCTTAAAATTTCAGGCAGGGCGCAGCTTCTTAAAGCCCTTGTTGCCGGGGAAATCGACATTGTTGCCGGAACCCACGCCCTTTTTTCCCGTGATGTGGAATACCGCAATCTTCGCCTTGCGATAATTGACGAACAGCACCGCTTTGGGGTTGTCCAGCGTCAGGCGATAATGGCGAAGGGTTCCACGCCCGGCCTTTTAATGATGAGCGCAACGCCCATTCCCCGCAGTCTTGCGCTTACCGTTTTTGGAGACCTTGACGTGTCGGTAATTCGGGATATGCCGCCGGGACGCAAGCCGGTCAGAACCCATCTTGCCAAAGCGTCAAACGAGAATGCGGTGTACGAGTTTGTGCGCCGGGGCTTGGATGCGGGGCATCAGGCATACTTTGTGTACCCGCTCATAGAAGGCGGGGACGAGAGCGACCTTAAAGACGCGGTTTCCGCCGCCCGGCGGCTTGCGGAGGAAGTGTTTCCGTCTTTTCCCTTGGCGCTTTTGCACTCCAAGGTTGATGAAGAAGAAAAACGGCGGACAATGGACGCTTTCCGGCGGGGCGAGATTAAAATCCTTGCCGCCACCAGCGTAGTAGAGGTGGGCGTTGACGTGCCAAACGCTACCTGCATGGTGGTCGAACACGCCGAGCGCTTTGGCCTTTCCGCCCTGCACCAGCTCCGGGGGCGGGTTGGCAGGGGCGATGCCCAGTCCTACTGCTTTCTGGTGTACGCCGACAGCCTTACGGAAGACGGGAAAACCCGCCTAAAGGTAATGCTGGAAAACTCGGACGGCTTTGTTATCGCCGAGGAAGATTTAAAGCTCCGGGGGCCGGGCCAAATCGCCGGCGTTGAACAGTCGGGCTACTTTAAGCTGGGCCTTGCCGACCCCGTCAGGGATATGCGGGAGCTTGCCCGCGCCCGGGATGACGCTTTTGCCATGCTAGAAGCCGACCCCGGCCTTGAACTCCCGGAAAACCGCCGTGTCGCGGAGGTTCTGGAGCTGGCCCCGCCGTTCCCCCCCGCCGCGCATGAGCCAAACATTCCCGCCAAAAGCTCCGGCAAGGGAGGATATACGTTTTAAGAATCCCGCCCAAGGAACACAGCTACGGAGCCTCGGTCTCCTTCGCCTAAGAATTTGGGCAAATGGCTTCTTAAAACGTATATCCTCCCTTGCCGGGCATTGGCCTAGAGGCTCATGCGCAGCGGGGGCATTGCTGGGGGCTCCGCAGAACACGAGCCCCCAGCATCACCGCAGGGCATTGTCGCACGGCCTTCCCGGCTACGGAGCCGGGTTCCCTGGACGGATTCTGGGCACAGTATCCTCCCCCTCCGGAAATGTTTTGCCTACTGGCTGTGGCAGCGGGCTACGCCACTAGGGGTGGGCAACACGGAAGCCGAAGTGGGCGACGTAGCGCCTAGCCGGATCGTACCCGCCACGGCTGACGGAACGGACGCCGTGATCCGAACTGATCCAGCCCCCGCCGCGGAGCACGCGGACAGACCCCGAGGACGCGCCCAATGGGTCTGTCTTGTCCACGGAGGTATACGACCCACTCCAGTCCCAGACCCATTCCAATACATTACCGCTCATGTCGTGTATCCCAAGCCGGTTAGCCTGTAAACCGCCAACTTCTCGTGTCCGGCTTCCGCTGTTACCAGAGTGCCACGCGACATCGCTAACAATATTGCTTCCAGAAAATGTGAACCCACTATCAAGCGGCCCGTCCTTCGCGGCAAACTCCCACTGAGCCTCCGTAGGCAGACGGTATCCGATAGAGCCGGGCACAATGGTAACAACGTTCCATGTCGCGTTAAAGGTTGTGGGTATGGAGCCCCAATCATCGGGGTTCGTACTGCCGCCTATGCTATACGCCGGAGTTAATCCCCTAAGTATGCTCAAACGGTTACTGAACACGATTGCGTCATACCAGCTTACCCTCTCGACAGGCAAGTTGTTCCGGTTAAGAGTCGGCGTAACGGTAGTACCACTAGAATTGTTCGTCCCCGTGAAAAAATTCGGCCACGTACCCATTACCGCATACCACTGCCCCTGTGTTACCGGATATCTGCCAATGTAAAACCCGCTCATTGTTACACGGGATATGGGGGTTGTGTTACCCCAAGCACTCGCAGTCCCTTCTTCACGACCAAGGTAAAACACCCCGCCGCCTACACGTACCACTGGGATTTGCGGTGGAGGCAAAGTACCAAGCCTTCGCTCATGCGTAAATGCCAAGATCGCGTCTCGCAAAGTTGCGGCTGCCGAATTAACCTGCGCTTGTGTGCTGGCAGTGTTACTGTAGACACTTTGAGCGGCGGCAATCGCGTTCTGGAATACCGTACGCACGGCGGTGGTAGTCCAGTGCCTGTTATTGAAAACGTCCGTGCCGTTTGCCGACTCAAACGTGTTGGTAAACATTGCTTGCGCTTCGGCTATTGCCGCCGACAAGCCGGCCCGGCTGACATGGCCTATCGGCAGCGCGCCCGGCCTTCTGGCAAGCTCAAATGTCGATATTGCATCCCGCAGGGCCGCTGCTGCCGAATTTATCTGCGCTTGCGTGCTGGCAGTGTTGTTCCGTATGCTGGTGGCCGCGGCAATGGTGTTGGCAAAGATTGTCCGTGCCGCTTGCGTTGTCCAAAACTCGCCGGCTGCTACATCGGAGCCGTTTACCGACACCACAGTCAGGTCAAGCAGAGCTTGGGCGTCGGAAAGGGCGGCGTTAAGGATGTCGGGGCTGGCATAGCCTATCGACAGCGTGCCATGCCTTCGCTCACGCTCAAACGCCAATGTTATGCCTCCTACCACCGCAGCCTCGTCGTCAATCTGCGTCTGTGTCACGGCGGGGTTACTGTAGACACTCTGGGCGGCGGTAACCGTGTTCTGGAGCGCTGCCCACGCGGCGGGGCTAGTCCAGTACCTGTGCATATGCACGTCAGCACCGCCTGCCACTGACACATCCGTGCCGGCAAGCGTTGTTTGCGCCGCTCCTATCGCCGCCCGCCCCTGTGGCGGGGGGGACTGGCATTGCCGCCGCCATCGCAGCCGGCAGCGAAAAACGCCAGAACCAAAACAACCCCGGCACACAAAACGATTTTTTTCATAAAACACCTCTTTGCAATCCCCGCTTCATTATGGCGGGCGATTACACAGGCCAAAGCCCCAAAGGACTAAAGCCCGAATAAATTACCCGCTTGCAAGCGGAAGCGCCCCAACGGGACACGATAATAAAAGGCGGCGCAAGCTGTGAGCCTGCGTTGAGCCTGTTATTCCAGAGAAAAAAAATGTCCCTTCTGTGGTGTAGTACTGAGGTGTAAATGGGAAAATGTATAGTGTCAAATACTGTAACTAACGCAATAAACGTCTGTGGAAAACTCTCTAAGTCGTTACAGGATAAGGAGTTACGTGGGGGGGGGGGAGGTAACGTGCCTCACAACAGCCGTCTGCAACGGCAATTTTACGAGCGGGGAAATTGCGTTGTCAGTTATAACGCGCATCATCAAAAGAAAGTATATCCACCTATTGGCGAAACGTCAACATTTTTGCAGGAATTTTTTCAAAAATTTTTATGCTCCCAGCACGCTTCTCACAACCTTCCCGGCTCCGCCGGGAAGGCCCCCGCCCGCTAAAACCGGTAGCGCAAAGAAACAGTTACCGAGCGTCCGCTTGCGGGGTAAAAGAGAGCTGGGCCCCCAAAGGTATCGAACACACCAAGCGTTGCGAAATTCCTGTTCAAAAGATTTCTCGCGTCAACTTGAATGGCCAATTCCCTGCCCTCTCCCGTTGTTACAGCGTAACGGGCCCGCGCGCCAAGCGAAAACCACGAGTCAAGCCTGTCGTCTCCCGCGTTTCCAATATCCGCAAGCAGGTAAGAGCCGCTTGCGTACTCGATGTACGGGCCAAAGCTCACTTCCCCGGGAAGCCGTACCGTCAGGCTTCCGTAGAACGTGTGGGCCGGAACCATAGGGATAGTGTTGCCGTTGTTTGGCCCGCCCGTAAATACGGCGTTGATAAAAGAGTAGGAGGCGGCAAGGGAAAGAAAGCCCACAGGGGTAACGTTGAAGCCAACATTCGTGCCAACGCGCCGGGTCTGGTCAAGGTTTGCCACAGCCCATGTCATGGGGTCAACGAATATTTCATCTTCAAGCTGCATAAAAAAAACATTCGCGCTAATGTCCAGCATTCCGCCAAACCTGTAGGCCGCCCCCGCCTCAAGGTTAAAGCCCCTTTCGGGCTCTAAATGGGAGTTGAACGTCATGCCCCCTCCTTGAAGGAAGTGGACATTGGAGACTAACTCGTCCGTAAAGGGATAGCGGAACAGGGTTGCGTACCGTGCGTAGAACCGCAAATCACGCACAGGGTTAAAAGCAATTCCCGCCTCATACACAAAGGCCGAAAAACTCCCCCCGTCATTCAGGTCGCCGGTTTCGGCGTCAAATGCGGTCATGTCAAAGCGGGCCCCGGTTGTAAGGTGAAGGCTGGGCAGCGGGGAAAAGCGTGCTGTGATGTAAGGCCCCGCAGTCCATTGGGAAATGGTAGAAGAGCTTTCAGTTGTTCTGCGGGATGGATCATTGAACGTATCCGCTTCAAGCCTTGTAAAAGAAAGGTCAACGCCGCCAAGAACACGAAGCGGCATGCCTGCAAGGTCGAGCGTCAGTGAGCCTTGGGGCCGGGCCTCCAGAGTATGCAGGGCGGTATCGGTGTACCAATCCCAGCCAGCCATGTCCGCCGCGATAGTTCTTCCCCGGTATGAAAGGGGCAGGTTTACTTCGACATTTTCCACCGCAAACCACTGTAAGCCAATGCCGCCGCCAAAATGCCGCTCTCTGTTTTCGTCGTCAAGGTTTGGGGAGCCCCAAGCCATCGCTTGCCGTGGGTCGTCCTCGAACTCTTCCCTTGTAAGGCCGCCGGGAAGCTGATAGGCAAGGTACGTGAAAAAAGCGTTAAGCGAAAGAGTTGCGGTATCGCCCAGGAATATCGTGGCTCTGGAGGCAATGTGGTTTACCATAGAGCCCTGCCGCTGGCGGAAGCCTTCCGTTCCGGCGCTTTCGGCAGAGAGGGAAAAACTGCCCCATGCGGCGGGCGAAAAATGGAAGAACGACATTCCGTGGGAAAAAAAACTTCCGCCACTTGCGCCGACAACGGTACGCTGTTCGCCGCCCCTTCTGGTGATGATGTTTATCACACCACCGACAGCGTGGTTGCCGTACTGGACAGAGGCGCTTCCGTCCAGTATCTCGATACGCTCAATGTCCGAAAGGGGAATGGCGTTCCAGTTTGTGCCTGCCATGTCCGGGCGGTTAATCCTGTTTCCATCCACCAGAACAAGAACCCGGCCGTGAGCGTTATCGCCAAAGCCCCGCATGGAGATTTCCTCGGAGCCCGCCCCGGCCATCGCGCCGGAAAAGCGCACCCCCACAGCCCGCCCCAGCGCCTCGGTAACGCTTGCCGCGCCAGAGGCGGCAATATCCTCTGCCGTGATAACCGTAACCTGCGCGGCAACGGTGTCCGCCGGCTCCGGGGTTCTGCCCGCGACGACTACAAGCCCGCCGGCCTCGCCAAAATCAAGGAAATCGCCTTCGTCAAAGCTTTGGGCCCACAGCGGACACAACAGACCCCCGGCAAGCAGGAAAAGAGAGAAAAACCGAAAATGAGACATGTGTTTCTCCTTCGGGCCCATTCCACGAGGCCCAAAAAAAATATGGTGCGTATACTAAAGTTCCTGGCTTTACCGGCCCTAGAGCCGTCACAGTTACGGGATAGCGGGGGATTTGCACCCCTCTTCCTTTGAAGTATACGAGGGAAAGTCTACATTGCCGCGCAAGGCGTGTCAAGCGCCCTTTTCGCTGGCGGTTAATAAAAGGCAATCTGGGCAGTTGACCTGCCCCCCTCATCCATGATACCCTAGCCCATAAATTTTATTTTCTACAAGTAAAGGATGTTTTTATGGATTCAATTTTTTCGTCTCTCGGATCTATGGCTAGGCTTATGGGCGCCCCTGCGGGGGAAGGCGGCGCAGGGGGGATGATGACCTTCCTGCCGCTGGTGGCCATTATAGCGATTTTCTATTTCCTGATTCTCCGCCCGCAGAAGAAAAGGCAGCAGGAAACCCAAAAAATGCTTTCGGCCCTTAGAAAAGGCGACCGGATTGTTACCATTGGCGGCATCCACGGGGTTATAACGAACCTTAGGGATACCACGGTTATCGTAAAAGTTGACGAAAGTGTGAAACTAGAGTTTAACCGGGCGGCCATCTCTGGTGTTATAAGTCAGGGGAGGGATGACAGAGATGATAGAAAAGACGAGGAATCAGACAACGAAGGAAGATAGAAACTATGAGTAAACGCTTTCGGTTCATCCTTATTTTAGGGATTTTAGGGCTGTGTTTTGTTTTTCTGCTGCCGTCTATCCGCTGGCATTTTTGGACGCCCCGGCAGGATCAGGCCAGGGCGCTGGCTCCACGGGAACAGTTGCGGGCCCACGCGACCGGGATGGCCTACGCGCACTTGGAAAACCTTATTTACCAAGCCCGGACTGGGGGAGATATGCCGGAGGAATTGGCCTTTATGATTCCTCAGGCACGAAGGATTTACCGGGATTCCAGACAGCCCCTTCCCGACAGGTGGGATGCCGCTTCCGTGTTGCGCGCCTTTACCCGCGAGCAGGCGTTTGGGGTGATAGAAGCCCACTACCGGGAGGAAGTTTTCGCCCTAAGGGACTTGCACAGGAACGCCGTCCAGCTTGGGCTGGACCTTTCCGGCGGCCTGAGCATCGTCCTACAGGCCGACTTGGACGCCCTTAGCGAGCGGCTGGGCCGGCCCGTCAACGATGCCGACCGGGAAGACGCTATAGAGCGGGCGCTTGACGTTCTAAACAGCCGGATTGACCGTTTCGGCCTTACCGAGCCGGTTATACGCCGGCAGGGAACGGATCAGATATACGTGGAGATTCCCGGCACTGCCGACCCTGAGCGGATCAACGACATAATTATGGGGAGGGGCAGTTTAACCTTCCATATAGTGGACGAAGAAGCCACAATGATGTTCAACAGTTTCCACGGAATCAATCCGGCTGCGGCCTTTGACGCATCGGGGGAACTGCTTAACCCCGGCATAGTGCATCCGGACGTTGTTATCCGGGGCGTTTTTGAGAGGGATCAGTACGGCATTGACGAACAGAGGCGGACTGCGGGCGTTCCGGAATTTGTGGCGATCAGAAGGGAAATCGGGCTTCACGGAGACCATATCCGCAGCGCCGAGGTAAGCCGGAACCCCGATCCCATGTCGCGTACCCCGATTGTTACCTTCACGCTCGATTCCGAAGGCGGGGAGATATTCCACAGGCTTACCTCCGCCAATGTGGGCAGGCCAATGGCTATCGTTCTGGAAGACCGGGTCAGGTCTATCGCCACAATCAGGGGGCCTATCTGGGATAACGTATCTCTGGAAGGCTTCGCGGCGGACGAGGCTCGCAATATCGCCCTTATGCTGCGTACTGCCGCTCTGCCGGTGGAACTGGAAGTGGTAAACCAGCAGAGCATCGGCGCTTCGTTGGGAGAGGACACCATTCGCCGGGGACTTAACGCCCTTCTTTTGGGGATTGCCCTAGTTCTGGCGTTTATGCTGTTGTATTACAGGGCCGCCGGTATCAATGCCGTGGTCGCCCAGCTTTTGAACTTCTACATTATGTTCAGCGTCCTTTCCGCTTTTAACTTTACGCTGACCTTGCCGGCGATTGCGGGCTTTATTCTTACCATTGGTATGGCAACGGATGCCAGCGTGATAATTTTTGAGCGTATAAAGGAAGAACTGCGCTTGGGCAAAGGCCGCAAAGCGGCGGTAGAAATGGGGTTTGACAAGGCTTTCTGGGCAATCATGGACTCTAACATCACGACCTTCATCGCGGCGTTGTTCCTTTCTCAGCTTGGAACCGGCCCAATCAGGGGCTTTGCCGTGGCGCTTGCGATTGGCGTGTTCTCGTCAGTCTTTACATCCCTTTTTGTCTCCCGGCTTATGTTTGACTTTGGCACTGATGTTCTGCGCAGTAAGAACCTTGCGATAAGCTGGTTTAATCTGCGTGGCGAAGGCCAAGCCCTAAAGGGGACAAGCTGATGAAGATTAACAGGATAATCCGCTTTTCCAGATTTTTTATACCGGCCTTTGTCCTTTCCGCCATCCTTGTGATTGTGGGCATTTCCGGCTTTGTGGCGAACAGGGGCTTTAACCTTGGCATAGATTTTCAGGCCGGGCTTTTGCAGGAGATTCAGATAGCCGCCCCCGCCTTAAGCATAACCTATGACGGGCCGGGAACCGCTGTCGCCTCTCTTGGCTGGGCAAATCTTTACGTTTCCATTACCGGCATCGGGCTGGAGGAGTTTTCCCGCACGTTTGACTTCGCTTCCTACCCCACGCAGGGCGATCTTGTCGCGGGGCTTGGGGAGATCGAGGGCATCCACGTTCTAGGAGCGGCCCCGGCCAGCACCCAGTCCGCATGGCTGCTCCAGAGCGCCCAAAGCAGCCCTTGGCTTGAAGCCGAGCGGCCCTTTGTCCTCCATTACCTTTCCCCGGACGCCGCTCCTGTTTTGATTGAAGATGTCCGCTCCAGCCTTATTCCTTTGGGAACCGTGGCGGTTCAAAACCTTGGAAGCCCGCACGAGCGGCGTTTCATGGTTCGCATGGAAGCCAGCGAAATTGACGGCGTTGGGGGAGTGCCCACCGAGACGATTATCGCCGCTCTGGAAAGCGCTTTTGGGCAGGGCTCGATTGTGGTGAACCGCTCGGATTTCGTGGGGGCCCGCTTTTCCAGAGACTTGACAGACCAAGCGGCAATACTTTTAACCCTTACCCTGCTGTTAATGCTTTTGTATATGGCTTTCCGGTTTAAACTGCAGTACGCTGTCGGCGCGATCATCGGCATTGTCTATGACGGCATTATTATCGTGGCGTTTGTGGCCCTGACCAGAATGGAGTTTAACACCATTACCATTGCGGCAATTCTTACAATCCTTGGGTATTCAACCAACAACACCATTGTTGTGTTCGACAGGATCAGGGAAAACATCCGCATTTACCCGGATGACACGTTTGTAGACGTGATAGACCGCTCCCTTACCGGAACGCTGGGCCGCACCATTATTACGACATTTACAACGATGCTGGCGGTGCTGTCTCTGTTTATTTTCGCTACCGGCGCAATGCAGGATTTTGCCCTCGCGCTCATGATTGGCATGACTTCCGGCGTGTATACGACAACGTTTATCGCCTCTGGCTTTGTGTACTACTGGGAACTCAGAAAGGCCGAAAAGGGAAGACGCAAGCTGGGCTTAGTGGCGGCAGGGGCCAAAGCCTAAAACTAAGGGCGAAGGGCAGGGTGTGGATGTACGCTCCCTGCCCATGTCGTTAAGCCATGAACGTTATTCGGGCACGGACGCTGGGTTTTTGCATGGGTGTCCGCCGGGCTGTTGAAATGGCCTTGGCGCAATCTAGTGTTCGGGGAGGGCCTGTGTACACGCTGGGCCCCCTGATTCACAACCCGGTAGTTCTTCAAAACCTTCAAGACTGCGGCATCCGGGTTCTGGAAGAAGGGGCCCCGTTGCCTGAAGATTCCACCGTAATTATCCGGGCGCACGGGGTTCCCCCTGATTTGCAAGCCGCCCTTGCCCGCCGTGCCGTGCGTGTCCTTGACGCTACCTGCCCCCACGTAAAACTAAGCCAGACCAAGGCCCGCTCTTTTGCTGAAAAAGGATACCACCTGTTCCTTGCCGGGGAGGAAAACCACGGCGAAGTTACCGGCATCCGGGGCTATGTCGAATCTGTCCCCGGCGCGCCGCCCTGTTACGTTGCCGGTAACCCCGATGATGCAGGGCGGGCGGCGGCGGAAGTTTTCCGGCTCCGGCCCGGCGCGAAAACCGCCCTTATGGGGCAGACAACCATCAGCCCCGGCGAATACCGGGCCATCGAACAGGCGCTAAAGCAGGTGTTCCCCGCCCTTGAAACAGCGGACACCATCTGCGGCGCGACGGCCCTGCGGCAACAGGCCCTGCGGGAACTCTGCGGACAGGTTGACGCGGTGATTATTGCCGGGGGCCGGGAGTCGGCGAACACCCGGCGGCTTCTGTCGCTGGCTGTGGAGTTGGGAAAGCCAGCTTGGCTTGTCCAGACGCCGCAGGAAATCCCCGCAGAGATAGGGATGTACGGAACCGCCGGGCTAAGCGCCGGGGCTTCTACTCCGGACGGCCTTATCACGGAAATTGAGGATGCCTTGAAGGCGGTTTAGGCGCGGGCGCAGACAATCCCCGCTGACCAAGCCCCCGCGCACCCCCCGCCCCCGCCTTGCGAAACCCGGCGCATCCGGGACATAATCAACGTAGCGTATGACCACAACACAGGAAGAAACCCTTTACGATTTTCTCGACAACGCCGCCGGGGCCTTTGAGCTTGACGACATCGTTTCCTTTATGCGCAGGGCCGAGCCCTCCCGCTTTAACCAGTTGGCGATGGAAACCGAAATCTTCATCAATTCCCGGAACCTCGCCTTTTCGTCAGGCAAGCGCCAGTGGATTTCCCGCCGGGGCTTTTTTGGGCCCCTCTCTTTCGTCATAAGCCCAAGCCGGCTGGAACTGGTCAACGGCATACTTGTGCCCGGACACCGCTGCGTCCCGTTTGCCAACCCGGGGCTACTGCCGCAGGAGTACTCCTTTTTCTGGCAAGGCAGCCAAGTTCCCTTTACAACAACCGAAGGCGCTCCCGAAGAGTTCTACCCCTTTTACAGCGTCTATGGGGAAGAATACGCCCCTCAGTACGTGGCGCGGGATAACGACAAAAACGAAGCCGCCTTTAACAGCGACCCCTACGATGAACCCCCGGAAGTGTCTGTTAAAACGCTGGATATGCGGAACATTTACCGGGAAGCTTCCTTTGTGCCCGGAGACCGCTTTACTGTTCGCACCCTGGACTGGAAAAAAGGGCACTTTGAACTGGGGAAATCCGGAAAGGACGACTGGAACCCCGCTGACCTTGCCGCGTGGCTAGAGGCCGCCGAGGAAGGCTTTGAGCTTTCCTTTAACGTCCTGGGGCCCGCCTCCTGCACCGAAGAACAGCTTGCCTACGCCTACTGGTACGCCCCCCCCAGAATGAGAGAAATCCCCGCCTATTCCCTGGAGGAGTTTCTGTACAAGAGAACCGAAAAGGTCGAAACCGTCCCCTACGGCATAGAAACCCGTTTTTGGCACGCCGGACGGGAAATCCCCGACCACAAAGGGCTGGACACCGGCAACGCCGCCCGCCCCGACAAAACCCCCGTAGAAGAAATACTCCACAGGCTCAAAATCCCCGCCTCCGAGTTCATTGTCCAGTCCTATGTCCGGGACTCTCTGTATCGGGAGGGCGGGGAAACGCCCCTTATCGTGGAAAGAATCGCCCCCGCCAGCATAGAACTTGACAACCGCAGCAGAAAACTGCTTGCCTGCTATGTCGAAAGCGTCTTGGAAGATTTCCGTGATTTTTACAGCCCGTTTGCCGACAAAGCGATGGGCCCCATTAGGACACGGGCGGGGGAACTGCATACCGCCGTAATAGACCTTGCCTCCCGGCTTGGCAAGGGCGACATTGACCCCTCATGGCTTCCCCGGCACACCTTCATTATCCTTTCGCAAATACAAAACCACACCGCCTACGCGCTGGAAGACATGAATACCGATGAATCCCCCCCCGATACCGAGCTTGACGCTCTGGATGGCTCCCTGGACGGCATGATAGAAACCTACGAGGACATAAAAGAACTCATTGACGAAGCGCTGGACAAGTTCCGGCGCAACAAGCTTACCATAATCCGGGCGGGGAACAATTCCGGCGCTGTTTCCGAGCGCCTGATCCAGTTGACCATAGGCGGTATTGATGTCTGGCGCAGGCTCGTTTTTGCCGAAAGCCGCACCCTTGGGGAGCTTCACTGGATCATTCAGGCCGCCTTTGGGTGGCGCGGCTCGCAAGGGTTCAAGTTCAGCGCCGAAAACATTCCGGAAAAATCCGAGCGCAACCTCTTTTCCGGCGGGATAGATTTGAATACCTCGATCAAGGAGCTTGAAGGGCAAAATGTCTTCGGACTGATCTACGAATATGGGACAATATGGAACGTGCGGATAATGATCCTTTCACGGCACGAAAGCCCGGCGCAAAAACCCGTGCGCTGCGTTGCCGGGGCCGGGGCGGCCCCGCCGGAATACATCAACGGGCCGTTGAAATTCAAGCGGGCCGTTTCCGCTTTGGAAAGCGGAAATGACATGGAGCGGCTGGGGGCCCGCAAAGAACTGGGCATGGAGTTTTCCCCCGGAGAATTCGACATGGATGCCTGTAACCGCAACCTTGCCGCAGTCCTTGCCGGGAAAATACAACCAGTATGAATGTGGTTATCCGTACAATACGGGAACACATTGCCGATGCCGGTGTCAGCTTTGTGTTTCCATCCCAAGTCGCGGCGAACCGCTGGGCACGGAAAACCTGTACCTTGGGCATCGTCCGATCCGTGGCGGAAAACCGGTTTCTCGCATGGGATCGCTTCAAGGAAGATGCGATTCGCAAGAAAGACACGCGGCGAAAGCCCGCCTCGGCCCTGGTACGCAAGCTCTTTGCCGAAGCCCTGATACGCCGTAACGCCGAAACCGCCTTTCTTACATCGGTTATCCCCGCCGAATACGCCAAAGGGGGCCGGGTTTTCGTCCCCTTTATCGCAGGCCTTCTCCCTTCCCTCGCCTACTGGGAAAAACTGATGAACGCCGCCGGACACATCCGCCGGGACACCGAGGACGAAGATTACGGGCGCGTAAAAAAGGAATACGGGGCGTTTCTGGAGCGGCACGGGTTTTTCGAGCCGTCATGGGAAGAGGCGGCAATCCGCGAAGGCGGCGGGCGGTACGTGATATTCTTCCCGGAACTCATGGAAGATTTTGCCGAGTACGACGCCATGCTCAAAGCCCCCCGGTTCATTCGGGTAACGGCGGAAAGCGTTGTGCCTTCAACCCCCGCGGGAACGGGATTTACGTTTTTCAAATCCGCCCGCAAGGAGATACGCGGCGTGGTTTGCGCCCTTCGCAGGCTTCACGAGGAAGAGGGCATGGCTTACGAGGATATGGCGGTAAGCGTTCCCGGCCTTGAAGAAATGGAACCCTGCCTGCTTGCCGAACTTTCCCTTCGCCACATTCCCTTTGTCCGGCGGGCGGGGAAGAAGCTGGCGGAAACCGGGCCGGGGCGGCTTTTCGCCCTGGTAAACGAGTGCGCCGCGTCCGGCTTTTCCTTCGACAGCCTTAAAGCCCTGCTCCTTAACGGGCACATCCCCTGGAAAGAGCGGGAAAAAAACAAGGCGCTGGTTACATTCGGCATAACGTACAACTGCGTTTCAGGCTATGCCCAGAACGGGAAGACCGTTGACATCTGGGAAGAGGCGTTTAAGGAAGGGTACATTTCAGGCGGCAGGGAATTGCGGGATTATTACCGGGGGCTGAAAAAACACGCCCATGCCTTTGCCGGATCGCCGGATTTCGCCGCCATACGAAAGAGCTATTTCGCCTTCCGCCGGGAGTTTCTTGATACGGAAAATGTTTCGCGGGAAGACAACGATGTGCTAAGCCGCTGCGTTGCCGAGCTTGGCTCCCTTATCGACCTTGAAGAATCGCTTGGCGAGCCTTCGCTGGTTCCGCCTTCGCCCTTTGGGTTTTTTCTTTCCCATCTTGGCGATGTGGAGTATGTGCGGGACAGGCAGACGCCGGGGGTGAATATTTTCAGGTGGCGGGTGGCGGCGGCGGCTCCCTTTGCCTGCCATTTTGTGCTGAACGCTTCCCAGAGCGCCGCCTCGGTGCTGTATCAGCCGGTGAAATTCCTGCGTCAGGACAAGCGCAAGGCATTGGGCCTTGAAGACCGGGACGCGAGTGGGGCGTTTTTCCTTCTGTGCGACACCGGAAATGACGATGGCTTTACAAGCCACGTGCGGATCAGCGCCGCCGCCCAGACCTTTTCCGGCTGGGCCATTGCCCACAGTTTTTTCGCGCGGGAAATGAGCCGTGGCCCCCTTTCCCAAGGCCCGGCGGACAGCGCTTGCCCTGCGGCGTTTTTGGACGACCCGTATGACGCTGAGCGCCGCTTTTGGGGGAACGCGCAAAAGCCCGGTACGGCGGCGGATCAGGCGGCGCTTACGGCGCTTTTTCCGATGCAGAAAAGCGCTTACGAACTGTGGAAAAGCGCCCTGTCCCAAAAACAGAACTATTTTTCTTTCTCCGCTACCCCGGTTCCGGCGGGCGCGAAAAACGACAGCGCCCACAGGATACGGGAACGGCTTTCGGCGGCTATTCTTGGCAATGACGGCTGCCTTGCCGTTACCGCCACCAAAGACCTTAACGTGTATTACCGTTGTACGCTTTTCTGGCTGTACTCAAGGATATTCCGGGCGGGCGAGTTTTCCCTTGAAGCGGCGCTTTTGGACGATACCTCGCTGGGGCTTCTGTACCATGTCATTCTTCAAGAGCTTTTCGCCAGAATTAAGGACGAGGACGGGGCGTTTCATTCCCGCCGTCTGGATGCGTACAAAGCGTGGGCGCTGGAAATTACCAGGGCCGCCATCAAAAAGCACCCCGCCTTTAAGGGCCCGCTCGCCGTTCCCCTTGTTTCGCCCCAAGCCGCGGGGATGGCGAAGAAAATCGCCGGACTCTTGGAACTGGAGGCTGAGTTTTTTGACGGGTACGCCGTGGCGGAACTGGAGCTAAGCGTAAGCCTTACCACGGCGGGCCTTGTGTTACGCGGGGTTATCGACCGGGTCTCGGTTTCGCCAGACGGGGAGCCGGTGATCATCGACTACAAGACGGCGTACCTTCCCAGCCAGACTGCCGTGGAGGATGTGGGGAAGCTTGCCCTGCGTGAATTCCAGATGCCCCTTTACACAAGGCTGTACGAGGAAAGCGCCGCCGTAACTGTGCGGGGAGCGTTTTTTTACAACATTGCCGGGCGCAAAATCAGGGCGGCGATGGGGGAAAGGGCCGGGGGAAGAGCCGCCGTCCCCAGCCGGGAAGAATACGGGCCCTTTCTTGACGCGGCGGGGACGCAGATTGCCGCGTTTGCCGAAAAGGTAACGGCGCTTGATTTTGTTCCAAGGGAGCGTCTAACGGCTGAATGTTTCGCCTGCGTGTATAAAACCGTGTGCAGGTCGGCGTATGTCCTTAACAGCGGCTTCGCTCCCCCGCCGCACGTGAGCATTTCCGCATAAAGCCCCGGCAGGGGAGGATAAATGTTTTAAGAATCCCGCCCAAGGAACACGGCTACGGAGCCTCGGTCTCCTTCGCCTAAGAATTTGGGCAAATGGCTTCTTAAAACATTTATCC